>JAEEGL011179762.1_pt1 | contig 13458 bp, 14 predicted proteins | sample 9134231 | NCBI WGS metagenome assembly JAEEGL01 (sample SAMN16246548, study PRJNA631951) | gut metagenome | biome: gut microbiome; feature: rumen; material: fiber-attached | host: Bos | place: Iran: Karaj | collected 2018-10 | reverse complement strand
TCAAAGCAGTCGTCAAGATAGCTTGAATTGGTCCTGATACTTGCGATCTGCCCCATTAGACCACTTGCCCCAAAGAACAGGCTGGTTATGGCTCCCACATACTGGGTAACAGATCCAATTCCGAAGGCTCCGCCCCAGGCCTTGAGACACACAAACAGATATGCCAGACCTGTAAGAGAAACAGCTATCCCTTCCGCAGCTGCATACAAAAGTCCCATTGGTCCTTTTGCTTGTTTGGCGATCCATGAACGAACGCCATACCCGATGTCGGATCTGTAGTAATGTTTACGTATCTGTCCCTGCTCATACAACCTGAAATCCGCAGCTCTTTCGGTATCAAAAACATTAAAACCATAGAAAGAAAAAATCCTGTTGGAAAAAGTTCCTCTTTCAGTTTGAGCCGACCAATAACCTTCTGCCTTTCCGGTACATACCGAAGAAATGGCTGAAATGCCAAACACCACCATAAGCAACAGGACTATGAACAGAGGATTATTTAAGAAAACCAGCTCACTTCCCTGTGGAACACTATGTGTAAAAAGGCCTACTGATAGCACAATGCTTCCAATCAGCTTAAATGCGTCATTACATAAGGCGTCAAATACATAGAATACCTTTGACATTCCCCAGCTGCTGCAATTGGTGACCTGCCATATCTTCCAGTACAGATCGCTTACGTACTGTCTGTCAAGCTCCGCAAAGTCAAGGGACATCATCTTATCAGCGTAAATATCCTCGATAATATCGTAAATTCTGACCTTTATAACATTTTGCTTTCTCTGAAAGATCACTTTCACAAGCTCAAGAAGTAAGCCTGCCGCCAGTGCTATCACTGCCAGCATTATGATTCTTTGCTTATCACGAGCTCCCGCCAGTTCATCAACCAGCTGTGCTGATATATATACCATAGCCAGAGGCTGTAAGGCAGAGAAAAAACCGGACAACAGCGCAGTAGCAACAAGGCTTGGTTCGTACTTTTGTATGAGCTTTAATGCTCTTATGTTTTTTCCAATATCATCAAACAGCTTCTTCATACTCGGTCTCTCCTTCCTCCTTGTAGTATCTGCTCTGAACTTCAAAGAGCCCAGCATACTCGCCCTCTTTGTTCATAAGGCTTTCGTGGGTTCCCTCCTCCACTATCTTTCCTTCCTTTAGGAGGATGATCCTGTCACAGAATCTGGTGGATGCCAGTCTGTGGGAGATAAACAGTGAGGTTTTCCCTGCTGTCATTTCGTTGTACTTCAAGTAAATATCATTTTCAGCAATAGGGTCCAGGGCCGCTGTGGGCTCATCCAGAGCCAGTATGGACCCGCCCTTGTAGAGAGCTCTCGCCAGCATTAGTCTCTGGGTCTGTCCTCCCGAAAGCTCCACACCATCTTCAAAAACTTCTCTTCCGATCTTGGTATCAAGCCCTTCAGGAAGCTCTTTTACCTTATCTGTAAGGCCCGCCAGCTCAAGGCATTTAAGGACCTTTGCCTCATCGATATCTGTTACTCTCTGAGCTACATTTTCTTTGAGGCTTGCATCCAGCACAGAAAAATCCTGGAATACCGATGAAAACAGTTTGTAGTAATCAGTTCTGTTAAACTCTCTGATATCCGTTCCGTTAAGCAGTACCTTTCCTGCAGTAGGGTCGAGAAGTCCTGTCATTAGCTTAACCAGAGTGGTCTTTCCTGCGCCGTTAAGTCCCACAATAGCAAGCTTTTCGCCAGCATGAAGAGTCAAATTCATATCTGTTATGGTATCTGCTTCTGCCTCGGGATATCTATAGCTGACATTCTGAAGCTCTATCTCGTAGAGACCATCTTCCGGATGTTCTATTTCTTTTCCCCCTTCGAATCTGTAGGGTTCCTCCCACTCGATAAACTCTCTTACTGCGGAAATATCATTGGACTGCCTGTGAAGCGTAAGGAGCTGATCAAGGATTCCCATGATCCAGGAGGTAAATCCTCCTACTGCGCCAAAATACAGCAGGAACTCAGAGGCGCTCATGCCATTTTCCAGCACCTGGTAAATAAGATATGCATAGGCCGCACCATTTCTCAAAAGTGTAAGGCCCATATCCACCAGGTTTGTGAGGAAATAGGTCCTTTCTCTCTTTGTGTAAAAAGAACGAACCAACCGATTAGTGCTCATCCTCACATCGCAAAGCCAGTCACCAAGCCCGAAGATCCTGATGTCCTTGGCATAATACCTGCTTCTCAAAACACCATTCAGGTACTGGGTTTTTCTCTGATTCTCAGACTTCTCATCTTTGTGAATGTAGTCCCAGTCGCCTATTTTTTTATTGATAAAAAAGCCTGTGATGGTAGTTAGCAGAACCAGAAGGATCACTGCCACATTCATATTTGAAACAATATAAAGATAAATGATAAAGCCCAGAACATTGATCAGAAGCTCTGCTAATGTATTCCAGACAGCTTCTGTCGCATCGTTATTGGAATTCACCGCACCATAGGACATCTGCAGAGCATTGCGATATCCCTCATCAAAAAGATTAGAATAAGATGTGGTTCCTCTTTTTGTTCCTATATCAGCAACGATATCGGTCCTAATCTGGGTTCTGCCAAACATAGCATTTGCATAAAGATATTTTCTAAAGGCAGACAAACTGATAAGCAGCGCGGTAAAAAGCATGATGACACGCACCAGGGCGCTTACAGACTCATGTAGTTCCAACTGTCTTAGAATAAGTGGCGCTGTCAGAAGCTGTACAGTTGTCAGTGCAACACTGGACAGAGCTATGAGCGCAACTATGACCAGCACACTTTTACAGTCCTTCCAAGCTCGCCCCACCATATATTTCGTATTTTGCCAGGAGTTATACTTCGGCTTTTTCTTTTCCATTACTTTCCCCATTTCATACCTCGCAATTTCAAGTGAATACATCATATAACAATACTACTTATAACTCAAAAAAATATCCCCGAAGCATTTCGGGGATGAATTGTAAATTTCCGGGGATAAATTGTAATATGTTTTTCAAACCTGTGGGATCAGCACCTCTGTGGTAAAAGCTCCGTCCTCGCTGTTTCTTGTAAGGTATCCGTCCAGCTTCTCAACGATGTTGTCCATGCGGACAAGGCCAAAGCCGTGGCCTGCCCCTTTGGTGGTCTTAAAGATATTTCCTGCCTTGGTGAGCTTTTTGCCCGCTGTGAGATTGGTAAAGGAGATGTAGAGCTGGGTGCCCTTCATATCCATGTAAATGCGGATCATGCGCTGTTCCTGGGGAAGCTCCATGCTGGCCTCAATGGCATTGTCAAAAAGATTGCCGATGATACAGCAAAGATCAAGCTCCGACATCTTGAGTTTAACAGGGATCTGGGCGTCAGCCTCCACCTTAATGCCCTTGGACTGGGCCAGGGATATCTTACTGTTAAGGATGGCATCCGCCATGGCGTTTCCTGTCTTGATGACAGTGTCCACGGTGTTGAGGTCGTCGTCCAGCTCATCCAGATATTTCATGATTCCGTCCATGTCGCCGTTTATTGCCAGGGCCTTCATCATCTGGATGTGGTTTCTGTAATCATGCCTCCAGCCGCGCATCTTTTTGTACATGTTCTCCACTTCCTGATAGTGGGTATCAATGAGTTCACGCTGGTAGGCTCCGATATTGTCTTCTATTTTCTTGGAAAAAAACTTCATCTCTAACGCTCCATTGCAATGATGGCCCGGTTCACCTTGTCGTAGGCACCTCTTGGAAGAGGTATGGCTGCGCCGTCATTAAGGATTATGTCTGTCTTGGTTACTCTGCTGATGCAGCCAAGGTTTACGATGGCTGCTCTGGATATTCTGAAGAACCTGTCATCCAGCTCTTTTTCTATCTCTGAAAGAGTCTTTTTGATGGTGTACTCTTCTCCGGCGTGGATAGTGATGTAGTTGGCCCTTACATCAATGTAGGTGATGCGATAAATTGGAACCAGGGAGACTCCGCTTCCCGTCTCAATTCTCAGCTGTTTCTCGTTCTTGGAGAGCTTGGCTGCTGCCTTATCAAGAACCCGGAAGAACTTGTCCTCTTTTACCGGCTTCATAAGATAGTGGAGGGCGTCAACGTCGTAGCCCTCTGCGATGTAGTCGGAGTAGCCGGTTATGAACACGATCTGCACCGCATCGTTCTCACTGCGAAGCTTCCTTGCAAGAGTAACGCCGTCCATGCCCTTCATCTCGATGTCCAGAAGCAGGATGTCGTAGTCTTTTTCCTCTTCATAGTTAAAAAGAAATTCCTCCGCCGAGGAAAAGGTCACAATATTCGGATTTTTGTACTTCCCCCACTTTTTTACCAGGGAAGAAATGTAGTCGGAATCGGTCTTGCTGTCATCGCAGATCCCGATCTTTATGGTGTCGTTTTGCATTGTGTTCCTCTCTCCATCAAGACTCGCTCGTAAGTCTTTTATTTGAAGGCTTCCCATGCATACTTACATGAAGGGTTCCAGATGATCCAGGAGTCGACACCGTTGCCGTTGACGGCTTTGATCTGGTCCCGGATTTCCTGGGCTCCGTAGTTTCTGTATTTTTTAAGGTATGAGGCGGTGAAGCCCTGAAGCCAGGGGCGAACTCCGGCCTGAGGCCTGTCGCCTCGAGGGTTCACTGTGGTGAGCTCTGTCTGTGAGTACTTCATGGCCGCGTCTATGGTCTCGTAAGGGTAAAGGTCCGGATAATCTTTTCCCATGGTTCCTTCGTAGTAGTGGGAAGGATAGATCATGGGGGAAAGATACTCGCACTGCATTGAAAGCCAGGAGTATTCCTGTCCTACGATGTTTCTGTCAACTTTGGAATTGATGACGGTTCCGAAGACGTCCAGAGAAAGGGGGATACCCTCTTTCTTCAGGGGCGCGTGGGCGTCCCGGACAAATTCGAAGATGGCTCTTCGTCTGCGGTAGCCGTTAAAGCCCAGGTCTTCCTCGGTTATGCCGGTGGGAAAGCGAACGTAGTCGTACTGGACTTCGTCAAAGCCTGCTTTCCTGCATCCAAGGGCCACTTCGATAAGGTATTCCTTTACCTCCTGATTCCAGGGATTCATCCAGTTAAAGCCTTTGTTGTCCTCATAGATGGCGCCATCCTTGGTCTTCAGCATCCAGTCGGGCTTTACCTCATCCATGAAAGGATCACGAAAGGCCACGCATCTGGCGATGACGTAGATGTCGTGGTCATGAAGCTTTTTTATCAGACCGGGCATGTCCTTTACAAGGATGTTCTCGGTTCCAAGTTCGTCTATGAGCTTGGAGTCCATGTCAAAAACTATGTTACCTTCATCATTTTTCACATCGATGACCACTGCGTTTATGGAGGTCTCATCGATATGGGTGATGATGTCGTCCATCATGTTGGTGGTGCCGGCAACGTAGGCGCTTACGTAGATTCCATGGATGGGATCCTGCTGTGTTTTAGTGTCATCTTCTGCTGCAAAAGCGGGAACAGACTGGCTCATTACAGCAGTTGCCAATACCAGCGCCATTATTCTTTTTATCTGCATCTTAGGGCTCATACAAAATCGTACCTTTTAACTTCGCAGTTTTTTATTCCCATGCGGGAGAATTCCTCGTTGTCCATCTCTCTGAAGTAGGACTCAACGATTCTAACAAGGCCGTTGTGGGCTACGAGGATGTACTCCTTGTCTCCTGCCTTGATGTCATCTAAGAGATTGTAGATTCTCTGGGCCATCTGAAGCATGGACTCGCCGGTGCCGAATCTGCTGGCCATATCCTTTTTTGCCTCGTGGAACTCTGCGCCGTCCCTGGGTGTGGACTCGTATCTTCCGAAGTTCTGCTCCATGAGCCTTGGCTCTATCCTCATGGGAATGCCTGTGACCTCGGAGATGTGTCTCGCGGTCTCGGAGGCTCTGACAAGAGGAGATGAGATGATCTCGTCGGCCTTTATGCCCATTTCAAGGATTTTCTTCCCTGCTTCCACCGCCTGATCGTGGCCCTTCTGGGTGAGCTCGATATCTGTGGCGCCGCAGATCTTGTTTTCTACATTCCAAACGGTTTCACCGTGTCTTACAAAATAAAAATGATCCATTGTTCAAACCTTTCTGATGTACCAGCTGTAGCCATAGAAGATAAGGGTCTTTTCCCCATCACCGAAGATCTTCTGAAGTGAGCTCTTCATCCAGCTTCTGGCCTCTTCTTCTGAAATCTCGCCGCTTTCAACTCTGGAGTTTACGTTGGACTGAATCATCATGAAATCCACAAAGGCATCCAGACAGAAGTTGTACTCCATGTCATACTCTGTCTGCTTTTCCATGACGAAGCCCTCAATCAGGTCCTGCTGGGTCCACTTATTCTCTTTTCTTGGGGGCTTGGGGAATTTGGCGAGATAATCATCATTGTACCAGGCTGTGTAGTCGCTGTTATCCTTCATTCTGTCGGTGATTCCGAAGTCGTAGATGACGATCATGCCGTTGTCCGCCACAACTTCTTTCATGTTCTCCATGAAGCGCTTTTCATCAACCCAGTTGATGCAGCCTGCGGCGGTGACGATTTCATATTTTTCTGCGGGAACTGCGGTCTCTTCTGCTTTTGCAGCGTAAAAAGAGTAAGCGCTGTCCTGTCCGTATATATCTTTGCAGGCCTCAACCATGGCCTCTGCGATGTCTGTTCCTGTTACTTTGTCGCAGATAAGGCGAAGAGCTTTGGTGGAAAGTCCAGCTCCGCAGCCTACATCAAGGCCGTTCTTATATTTATGATCTGCAGAAAGGCCAAGGTCTGTCCTTAATGCGTCCATTACGCTTTTGTGAAGCCAGGGCCTCTTGGCATAGCCTTCCGCGATTCGCTTTGAATCAAAAGATTTGTTGTTCATTGTTCCTCCAACTTGCTATAGTGCTCAAAATATCTATAGATGAACTACCCTCACCGACTCTGCGTCGGAAAGGGTTTCTGTTACGCCGCTTCGCGGCATGAACCTGCAGTCTGCTCTGTGCAGCTTGCAGAACAGGGCATGTCCACTATGCCCCTATCCCATTGGGTCACCTTTGGGAATACTTTTCTTAAAATATTTGCAGCTCCATTTATGTCTGCATTTGTTATAGTACCATCGTAGTGCCTGTACAGGCCTCTCTTTACCCTCTTTCCGGAAAAAGAGTATGGTGTGCTATCTCCTTTACAGTATACAGGCAATTCGTCCTTTGCAAGAAAATCAGCCCTTGAAGTATAGCTTTCTTCTGTAAGGGCAAACACTATCCCATATTCAGCAAGCTTGTATCTGAGCATATCTGCAAATATCAGCATTGGTATCTGCACAAAATTCTGGTTATTCATATGTCCCATATCTGCTTCCTGCTTCTGGAATACATTGTGGCCCATTACCACTACATCTACACGATTATCCCTCGCATAGTCTGCTATACGTCTGCTTATCTTGTGAAACTGATCTTTTATCCTCCTGTTCCTTTTTTCAGTGAGTATACTCATTCTCCTTGTGCGGTATCTCTTGTTACAGGTCATTGCGCAGGCAGACAGCCTTGCCATCTCTTTGTTGTAGTACTGATTGATGGACTTGATGACACCGCCCTTTATTATAAAAGGCTTTGAACCGAAATTATTAACAACAGCAGCGATGTTGTCAGTTCCGGGATCTATTGCCATGACTCTTTTCCCCGAAATATCTGTCATTCCTGCTAGGTCCTTCAAGATTGCAGAATCATCCCTTGGTGCAATGCCCTTCATCTCTGTATCCATTACCACATCTATCACAAAATCCCTGCCACATGGCTTGATGCGCACTTCCTTAAGCGTTCCGGAAAAAGGTTCATTTGAAAGCCTGAGCATTTCCTTGGTCCCGGGGAATCTGAGATACAGATCATTTTTTATCCTGCAGATCTGGTTGGTAAGGATAACGGTTTTTCCTTTGCCTTCTTTTACGTACCGTGGAAGTTTAGGTCTTCCCGTAAAAGCTGAGGGATTCTTAGCGTATACCTTCAATGCCTCAAAGAAAGACTTGTAGTCTCTCATTAAGAGCTTAAGTATCTGTTGATTGGACTGTGACGGGAGACCATAGTATGCCTTATCCCTTGTAGCCTTAAGAAGATAGTCCATGGATCCGTAAGTCATCCATGCACCATTTGGCTGGTACTTGGTGCCTGAGAGAGTTGCTCTGACAAGCCTTAGCACTTTCATCTGATTGGAAAAAAGAGGCTTGAACTCATCCATTGCCTTAACCGCTGATGAATACTGCCTTAAAATGAAATTGGCCCTGTTGTACAGTCTTGCAGATGCACCGCAGATATCACGACAATAGCTGTAAAGATTATGTGTGCTGTTGATCCTGTACTGCCTTGTCCTATACACAGTTGCCATTCCTTTCATAGAAGTTTACACTGTGTATTATAGCACACATTCAAGTATATATCAAAACAAATGTTCTTTTAAGGAGTGTTTTTAGGGATTTTATTATGGACGGATACAACAGAGGTTCACATTCAGTTTACCAGCTGACCTATCATATCATTTTTGTCACAAAATACAGAAAAAAAGTCATCACTGATGAGATGGGTGATTTCATGAAGAATCACGCCGCCTACCTGTGTGGAAGGATGAATTGCAAACTTCTTTCAGTAGAGACTGATGGAGATCACATGCATCTTCTTGTTTCAATGTCACCAGATGTAGCTCCAGTAAAACTCATTAATTCCCTTAAATCCAACCTCTCAAAGGAAGTTCACATATACTACCGGGAACATATAGAAAAATACTTGTGGGGTGATTCGCCTTTCTGGAGCGCCAGCTATTTCTGCGCAACCACAGGCTCAGTTTCCATGGAAACTGTCAAAAAGTACATTGAAGAGCAGCGAACTGAGGAACACAAGAGAAAATATGTGAAGTCCGGGAAATACAAAAAGCAAAAACGCTAAGCGATTCATCCCCAACCTGACGGAAGGGGTTTTCTCGCTGAGGTATTATAACTTAGCGGAAGAACAATCTATCGTCAATACAAAAAGTGGGAAATGGACCTGGGGGACGGGGTTGTAGGTCCATTTCCCATATTTGTTTATACTATATACTGCATACACATATCCGCGCAGGCCATTCCCATGGCGAAGAACGCCACAAGAAACATCAGCACAATGGCTCCTTTGTCGTAGACTATGGTGTCCTTGGCGAAGTTGGATAGAAGAACTTCGATGCCGAGGCAGATGAGGATCAGAGGCCAGAACTTGAATATGGTTGTATAGCTCAAGGCTGAATAGAAAAGATGAATGATAAAAAGCACTCCGAAGGCAATAAAGCTGATGCCTGTGGTTATGGTGCCGACTCTGTGAGTTCTTACAGTCTCCATATCATGCCTCCTTTGATTCCTGGGGATTCTCAGGGGTCTCGGGCTTCTGTGGAAGCTCTGCGATGAGCTTTCCGTCGTAGTCAAGGGTGGCAGTGATCTCTTTTTTCCTGCCCTGGATCATCTTCACGCCAAGTATAATAAGAAGGATGGCGATGGCAACCTGAGGAATTTCCCTGAGGAAAGGATAGATAGCATCCCAGTATGTGTCAGGAATAAGGCGAACCATGGCATCAAAGAAGTAGTTCCAGAGCTGTGCCACACCAATAATGATCAGAATGGCTGCAATCCACTTTTTTACAGTGTCGGAAGGAATGCGGAATGAGAGGCTCTTCACATCACCGAGCTCATCCCAGACACATCTGTCTTCCATGGCGTAAAACTCTTCGTCGGGCATTCCCGCATAGTTTCTGGCATGGAAGAAGCCGTAGAACCAAACGATAACTCCCACCACTGACAAAAATTCAAAGGAACTTAAGAACACCATGGGAGCAAAGGATAAGAAAAACAGTGCCATCAGCGTGAGGCCGTTTTTCATAAAGCCCATGTACATCTCAGCCGCTCCGGGCAGGAATGAAAATATAAAGGTAAAAAATCTGCTTTTTCTTCTCTGTTTCATAATATGTATCCTCCGTTTTACTCAAATAAATCATCTATATATGAATCAAAATACTTTTTCGCCTCTTCAAAATAGGTCTTGTCCCTCTCGGAAATAACTTCCTCCCTGCTTGGAGTCTGTTTGTTTCCCATGACCTCCTCTCTTGAAGGCACTTCTTCTGTCTGCCGGTATACCTCTTTTGGAGTATAGGCCGGAATGGAAGGAACTATGGCAAGTAAAATGATGGCTGCTGCCACGCCAAAGCCAACTCTCACGCAGTAGGCCGCAAAGCTCAGGGTCTTTTTCTTCTGTCTTTCAACCAACGTGTAGATGACCTTGTCTTCAAGATCGGCGGGGGCTTCATAGAGGCCTTCGTCTTCCACATCAGCTATCAGCTTATTCAGTTCTTCATCGCTGAGATAATGGATCTTGTCGCTCATGATATCAGTTCCTCCTTCCTTATTTTTTTCTTTAGCATTTCTCGTGCTCTGTAAATATGGGATTGTACCGTCTTTAGCGGCGCGTCGGTCTGCTGTGATATCTCCCTGGCAGTCATGCCCCGGTCAAAATAGAGTATCGCCGGCGTTTTATAGGGTTCCGGCAGTTCGCTGCAGCTTTTCCGGAGCCTTTCCATGGTGTCTGCCGCCACCAGCTGTTCCAGAGGTCCGTCCCTGCTTGTGGTGGGATCCTGGGGCATCTCTTCCTCTGCAGTGGCCACCGCCCGCCTTTCCGCTGCCCTCAGGTAATCTACGCATTTGTTGCCGGCAATCCTGCAAAGCCAGGCCTTCTCGGATTGTCCGTCAAACTCAGAAAGGTGCTGATATGCCGAAATGAAGGTTTCCTGGGTGATATCCTCCGCGGTAAAATAATCACCTGTCATTTTCAGGCATACAGAGAAAACCAGATCTTTGTACCGGTTCATCAGCTCTATTAACTTTTCCTTAGAATCTGTTTTCCCCACTGTATTTTCCTCTCTTTATCTAATATAACGAAATACAGATAAGAAAGTCTGCAAAATTTTTAAAAAAAATTTTTATCCAAAAAAAAGTGCCTGCCCAAAAGGACAGACACTTTAATGTTCTAAGAAATATATCAGATCTCAATCTCAAGATGAAGAACGCTGCTGGCAGGGATTGTAAGTCTGCCCTCAGACTTGCCCTCGAGCTTTATGTCGTCGAAGGCCTTAACTGTAACAACATCTGGATTCTCAAAGGTATTGTGAAGGTGGATCTCACCTCCGACTATCTCGCCCTTGATGGACTTGATCTCTGTATCTGTGAGGCTGAGGCCGATCTCGTAGCTCTCTGTTGCTGAGAGGTTGGTCACTGTTGCGTGGATCTTGCCGTCCTTGTCAAGGGATACAGACTCTGTCAGGTTAGGAACCTTGAACTCATCCACAAGACCGATCTCCTTGGTCTCGATGAAGCTCTCAAGAAGCTCCGCATCCTGATGATGCTTGTACATGTTAAATACATGGTAGGTAGGGGTCTTAACCATTTTGTCCTTATCTGTAAGGATCACAGACTGAAGAACGTTGATCATCTGAGCGATGTTGGCCATGATAACCCTGTCGCTGTGCTTGTTGAAGATGTTCAGGTTGATACCTGCAACCAGCGCATCTCTGATGGTGTTCTGCTGGTAGAGGAATCCCGGATTGGTTCCCTCCTCAACGTCGTACCAGGTGCCCCACTCATCAACGATGATGCCCACCTTGTGGTCCTTATCATATCTGTCCATAATTGCCTGATGACCCTTGAGAAGAGTCTCCATGTAAAGAGTCTTGCTGAGGGTCTGATACCACATCTTCTCGTCGAAATCTGTGGCAGCGCCCTTCTTCTCCCAGGTCTCGGGAACGGTATAGTAATGAAGTGAGATACCATCCATGAATCCGTGAACATTTTCTGGAGCCTTGCTAAAGCAGGTGCTCATAACGCCCTCTGTCCAGCCGAAATCCCCTGCATTGGCGCCGCAGGCAACCTTGTTGATGTGCTTGCCGGGACGATAGTCTCTTACATAGGTCTGATATCTTCTGTAAAGACCTGCATAATACTCAGGAGGCATATTGCCGCCGCAGCCCCAGTTCTCGTTGCCCACTCCGAAGTAGTCAACGTCCCAGGCTTCCTTCCTGCCGTTAGCTGTACGAAGATCAGCCATAGGGGATACGCCCTCAAAGGTCATATACTCAACCCACTCCTGCATTTCCTGAACAGTGCCGCTGCCCACGTTACCGTTAACGTAGGTCTTGCAGCCCAGCTGTCTGCAGAGTTCCATAAACTCATGGGTACCGAAGCTGTTATCCTCTACAACTCCGCCCCAGTGAGTGTTGATCATCTTCTTACGATTCTCCTTGGGGCCAATGCCGTCCTTCCAGTGATACTCGTCGGCAAAGCATCCGCCGGGCCAGCGAAGTACAGGAACCTTGAGCTCCTTAAGGGCCTCCAGCACATCCTTTCTCATGCCGTTAACATTCTCTATCTCTGAATTCTCGCCAACATAAAGTCCCTCGTAGATTCCTCTTCCAAGGTGCTCGGAAAAATGTCCCTGGATCTCGGGATTGATGTGGCTCTTCTTGTTTGAAGGGTTGATACAAAGCTTATACATGGCATCTCCTTTATTTCTTTTAATCTTTACTATAATATTTTAGATTAATCAATAAGCTTTATCAAGCTTTTGTTTCTCAAAAAACTCATCTATACTTGCCAGCAGGTCCGCAGGGGGCATGGTCTTAAGTAGATACCCCTCAGGCTTAAACTTAAGAACCTGCATAACGCTTTCCTTATCACTTTTTACCGTAAGGAACATGACCGGAATCCTGCTGGTGGAGGATTCGCTCCGGAGCATCTCCAGGACCTTGGGCCCTGTGGTCACGGGCATCTCATAGTCAAGAAGAATGAGGTCCACCCTGTTCTTGGCGAGGAAAGTGATTGCCGCCACGCCGGAATTGACCATGAAGACCTGATAGTGGTCCGATAGCCAGGACTTAATGGTCCTTAGCATGGTTCCGTCGTCGTCCACCACGAGGATCTTCTTTTTCTGAAGACGCTCGTCCTCCTTGGCCACGACCTCCATCATCTGTGCCCCAAGCTGTTTCACATTGACAGGCCGCTCAAACACCGCAGCCACACGCTCTCTGGGGACGTTGTTAAAAATCTTGGTGATATCGTCATGAGATCCGATTATGCTTACGGATATGTCATCCTCAACGGCCTTGTCCTTGATGTACACAAAGACATCCTTCATGTCCTCCGGTTCGTCCACATAGAAAAGAAAAACCGGGGGCCTGTTCTCTATTCGCTCTATTGCGGTGACGTCAGGCTCAGTCTTGACAACCTCAAAGCCGCTGGCTTTAAGCTCATTGGCAATTGAGGTGACCATAAAGCTTTTTCCGCTTCCGATAAGTAAAATTCTGGTCTCCATAGATTATCCCTCTCTAATCTAGTTTACAATATTTCGAGCAAGCCGTCACGGTCAACCGCAGACATTAATTCCCTTACTTTTGCGTATTTCTCTTTGTGCTCTGCGGGGATCCTGTACTGGGACAGCATTTCCATGATGCCGTCAGCGGTGTCAAAATCATAGGCATCCAGGAG
>JAEEGL016959090.1_pt1 | contig 13459 bp, 15 predicted proteins | sample 9134231 | NCBI WGS metagenome assembly JAEEGL01 (sample SAMN16246548, study PRJNA631951) | gut metagenome | biome: gut microbiome; feature: rumen; material: fiber-attached | host: Bos | place: Iran: Karaj | collected 2018-10 | reverse complement strand
GCAGGAGGGTGTTGCCATCATGTGGCATGAGAACGTCGACGTCTCCATCACAGGCAACTCCACGAACCCGACCCGCTTCCAGCATCCGGTCGCAGGCACCTATAAGAAAGAGCGCCTCGAAGCCGGCAAGAAGTATTTCTCGGTCGCGTCCGGCGGCGGCACGGGCCGCACGCTTCATCCGGACAACATGGCGGCAGGTCCCGCTTCCTACGGCATGACCGACACCATGGGCCGCATGCACAGCGATGCGCAGTTCGCAGGCTCTTCCTCAGTCCCGGCACATGTCGAGATGATGGGCCTGATCGGCGCGGGCAACAACCCGATGGTCGGCATGACCGTTTCGGTCGCGGTCGCGGTCGAAGAAGCGGCAAAGGCCGGCAAGTTCTGAGGATCGTTCAGGAATGCGCCGTAAGCGCATGCTGATCATCTAAAGCTTAAGGAACGAGCGCGCCAGTGCGCTGCGGCCTGCGTGCCTGCAGAACGCACCGGCGTGCTCGTTTTTCATTACGTGCGGCGACCGCCGCAAAAAGGAGTATTAGATGTTGAAAAAGCTTACCGCCCTGTTTTTGGCTGCTGTTCTTGCGCTGAGCGCAGGGTGCTCGAAGACGGAACCGACGTATGATACGACAAAGCCTGCTGAAAGCACTGGGATCCAGAAAACAGAAGAGGCGACGTCCGAAGAAACGTCAACGGAACAGCCGACCGAGACTGCAGTCGACAAGCAGACCTTCTATGAAGAACTCTTCCGCAACAAGGAAGTCTCCTATGCGGGCGAATCCATGAAGATCGTAACAAGAGCCGAAGAACAGGGCATGGTCCAGGAGATCCGTTTCGAGTCGGCCGGGCAGGACAGCATGATGCTGATCATGAACGAGCTGAGCGGAGCTGGGTACGGACTGTATTCCGTAGGAGCCCAGAGGTATCTTTACGGGAATGTCAGGGGCGAAGACGGTGCGTTCACGGAAAAACTGCTGATCATCGACGACCCTGAATTCGACATGGGTGAAGACGATAAGCCGGATCTGGACTTTGACGAAGCCGAGGGCGACTACAGGATCGAATATGCCGGCACGACAGACGACGGCCTGGACGAGGTCCGTTATTACGATGACGATGAAGAAGGCGAAGTCAGTCTTTTCTTCGACAGCGACAGCCGTGTCGTACGCATCGGGATGACGGCGCGGGACGAAGCCGGTCTGGAATCGCCGGTCTCGATGACCTTCTACGACGTCGAATCGATCGTACTGCCGGAGGGCGTTGCTGCTGAACAGGCCGACCCGCAGACGCTGATGTCGTTCATGCTGATGTGCATCTTCGGCATGATGCCGACGGAAGGCTGGGAAATCGAGGAGAGCAGCGAAGAGCCGGAAACGGACGCTCCGGTCGCTTCTGTCCCTTCCGTCGATGACATGTTCCTGGCGGACCGCGACCTGCAGATCGATTATGAAGGCGACAGCGGCACTTATACATTCCAGAAACTGCCGAAGAACGCGTTTGACATGATGATGCTGATCGACGGCTGCGGTCTGTGGACGCCGTATGAAACAGCTGCATTCTTTATTGTCGCGCTGCATACCTATCAGGATGATCCGGATACTGCGGATCAGATGATCAGACAGCTGATGGCGCCTGATACCACGGATGCGGGATGCAAATTCATCGAAAGCCAGCTTCAGGAAAAGCCGTATCTCTGTGACATTTATTTCCGCGGCGTAGATATGAAGACGAAGAAAAAGCCGGACGCGCCTTATGTGATCCATGTATCGAAGACGACCGGTACGGACGCAGGCTATACCTACGTGAAGGTCTGGACGGATGCGATCGAAGGAGACCGGACGATCGTGCTGAAGCAGGTCGGGCAGGACTATTATGTCGTGAAATGCCCGGCGCTTCTTCTGTCGCTCGGAGATAAGCCCTACTGACCGATCCTGATAATAAAAACGCGATAGACGGGCCGGCGCTCAGCCGGTCCGTCTATTTGTGCGGTCCCCATGGGTATTGTCGCGTTTCGGGCTGCATGCCTGCCGGCCTGTCCGAAAAGAATGACACGCTCATAACACATCAAAGTACTGCCGTAGTTTTGCGGCAGTTTTTTATTGTTCTGACAGATGAAAAAGCTTCAAAAATGGCGGAAAATAAAGGAAAAAGAAGTTGACAATAGTGTACAAATAGCATACAATAGTATACATGAAGGACGAAAAACTGATCATCCAACCGAAGAAATACCGGGACGTGACGAGCGTCGTATCCGCGCGTCTTCCGGGCGATATGGTCCGGAGACTGGATGAGATCGCATCGGAGACGGGATACAACCGGAACGAGCTCATCGCGATCTGCCTGGAATTTGCGATCGACCGAATGGAGTATCAGAAAAGCAGGAAAAAAACGGATATCGGGAAAGGAGGCCGCTCATGACGATCGAACGTACGGATAAGAGAAAAGAAAGATTCTGGACCGTCAGCCTCATATGTGTCGCGATCCTGCTGATTCTGTTCTACGTCCTGCTGCACTCGTCGACACTTTTCAGATTGTTGCTGACGCGTCTCTTCGGCGGAGAATACAGCCTGTCGTCACATGAAGCCTTTATCCGGAAAGCTCTCCGCTTCTTGGCCTATGGAAACGACCTGTTATGGGGCAGCGGCATCGTACTGGCGCTTTCTTACCTTTTCCGCAAATCGAAAGAGCAGCTGAAGACCGGCTTTCTCATTGCGCTGATCTTCGAAGCGGGGCTGCTGCTTCTGGTGCCTGCGACAGGTCACGGGATGCCCGACCCGGTCACCTGTGCGACAGTGCTCGCCGGAAACGGCCTGTCTTTTTTAGGTGTGTTACTGCATGAAAGGATCCTGATATGAGAAAACGGTTAAAGGGGCATCTGTTCGATATGATTCTGATCTTTGTGATCTTCGGTCTGATGGCGCTGGCAAACATGAATGCCTACGACGCGGCCGTTGGTCATTTCGATAAAGAGGCGTCTGCGCAGTATTCCTACGTTGCGCAGAAAACAGACAGGTAAAGGAGAAAACCGATGAAAACAGAAAGCCTGGACAGACTGCTGAAAGAGATCGTCGAAAAGACGGACTGCGCCGGTAACGGACTTGTCGTTTACCGGGACGGAGAATGCATTTACGAAAGAGCTGAGGGAATGGCGCTTCTTGAGGAAAACCGCGCCATGACTGTCGATACGCTTTTCAGGATCTATTCGGTCACGAAGGTCGTGACGGTGGTCGCAGCCCTTCAGCTTTATGAGCAGGGGCTTTTCACGCTGGATACGCCGGTAAGCGAATTCCTTCCTTCTTTCAGGGACATGGTCGTATGTGATACGGACCCCAGGGGCGATACGGTCTTGAGACCCTCGAAGAACCCGCTCCTGATGCGCCATCTGTTCTCACAGACGTCCGGCATCACGAGCAAGGGATATTCATCCACGTCGATCTGCGGCCAGTATCACAAGATCGTTTATGACGAACTGGTAGAGAGAACGGGCGGGAAGTTCACCATAAAGGATATGGTGGACAGGATCGCGAGAACGCCTCTTGCGTTCGATCCGGGCACCCATTTCCATTACGGATCGAGCTTCGAAGTGCTGGCAAGGATCGTGGAGGTTTTGTCGGGACAGACGTTCGGAGAATACCTGAAGAAGAACATCTTCGATCCGCTTTGCATGTCCGATACGGCGTTCAGGATGCCTGACGACGTTCTGAAGAGCAGGCTCTGCGGTTATTATAAGACGGAGGACGGGAAGCTCGTTCTGCAGGATGCGGACGAAAACTACCGGGAAGACGCGACGTTCGAAGCGGCTTCCGGCGGCCTTCTCTCGACCATGCACGACGTCGCGAAGTTCGGCTCGGCTTTAGCCTGCGGTATCTTTAACGGCGTGCGCATCTTAAAGGACGAGACGGTCTGGCTGATGCGCCAGAACTTCCTTGAAGGGGACGCGCTGTATGACTTTGACACGCGCTACCGCTCGCACGGGATGGATTTCAAGGGATACGGATACGGCCTCGGCGTACGGACGCTTCTGGACCCCGTGAAGGCGGGCACGATCGCGAACCCGGGAGAGTTCGGCTGGTACGGCATGACCGGGAACCTTCTGATCGTCGACCAGAACGAAGGCCTGTGCGCGGTATACCTGCACCAGACGGCTCCGTTCAACGGAAAGGACATTTTCGCGAAGGTGCGCGACACGGTCTATGCGTCTCTTGACGAAGACTGAAGACATCCATGACGAAAACTGCCGCATCGGGCGGAAGGATCAGCTTGATCTTTCGCGGATGCGGCAGTTGCTTTTTTTGAAAAATGACGTCAGCGGAAGGATTTAAGATGCCTCAGGACTTCGGCGACCGGAAGCCCCATGACGGTATAGAAATCGCCCTCGATGCCTTTCACGAGGAAAGCGCCGGCCCCCTGAATGCCGTAGGAACCTGCCTTGTCCATCGGATCCTGCGTTCTGATGTAAGCCCAGAGATCCTCGTCCGAATGGTCGTAGAAAGCAACGCGCGTCGAAGACGTGAAGGATTCCGCCTTATCGGAAGACAGGATCGCGACGCCCGTGTGGACCGTATGGACGGCTCCGGAAAGCTTCCTCAGCATCCGGAAGGCGTCTTCTTCGTCGTGCGGTTTTCCGAGGATCTTTCCGTCGATCTCGACGACGGTATCGCTTCCGAGCACGATGTCGTTCGGATGCGCGTCAAGGACCGCCTGCGCCTTCTTCAGCGCGAGTAGCCGCGGGATCTCTTTTGCGGGCGTGCCTTCAGGAACGGTCTCGTCGACGTATGCGGGAATGCATTTGAAATCAAGTCCGGCCATGGCAAGAAGCTGTCTTCTGCGGGGGGACTGGGATGCCAGGATGAGCATGAAAAACCTCTTTTCTCTTCGCCTTGCCGCAAAGTAAGCGGCAGGCAGGGAATAATGTAGCACGGTTCAGCGGCAAACGCAAGAGGACGGCAAAAAAATAGCCAAACAATTCGAGCGTTTTCGCAGGATTTTGAGCGGCTTGCTACATTGACAGAAACGGCCGTTTTCCCGTATACTGAAGGCATGAAAAGCAAGACAGATTCTTTGCAACTGACGGCAGGAGCGGAGCACCGCGAAGGAACAAAGAACCCATATCTGCCGGCCGTCTGGGCGCACTGAAAACGAAGGTTTGAGGTGGGCTCGTTTTACTTTTTTAAGAGGTCTTGAGAATGAAAAAAGTTGGGATCGTCATGGGGAGCGACAGCGATCTCCCGATCGTTGAGAAAGCCGCCGCGACGCTGAAGGCGCTGGGCATTCCGTATGAAGCGCATATCTTTTCGGCACACAGGACGCCGGAGCAGGCGAAGGACTTTGCTTCGAAAGCGCGTAAGAACGGCTTCGGCGTGATCATTGCCGCGGCAGGCATGGCCGCGCACCTTGCGGGCGCTCTGGCCGCGAACACGACGCTGCCAGTGATCGGCATCCCGTTGAAGTCTTCGGTGCTCGACGGCATGGACGCGCTGCTTTCGACGGTCCAGATGCCGCGCGGCATCCCGGTCGCGACGGTCGCGATCGACGGCGCCGTAAACGCCGCGCTTCTCGCGGCGCAGATTTTGGCCGTGGAGGACGAAGACCTGGCGTTCAGGCTGGATGAAAAGCGCGCGGTCGAGGCCGCGAACGTCCTGATGAAGGACAGCCGCCTTGAACTTTGAAATAAGGACCATCTGACAAACTGATCATAAAGGAGCGTACGAAAATGGCTGACAAGCTGATCTACACCGGCAAGACGAAGAACGTCTATGCGCTGGAAAACGGCAACTACCTGCTGAAGTTCAAGGACGACTGCACCGGCAAGGACGGCGTCTTCGATCCGGGCGAGAATTCGATCGGGCTGACGATCGAGGGCGTGGGCGACGTGAACCTTCGCATGTCCGTCTATTTCTTCGAGAAGCTGAAGGAAGCCGGCATTCCGACGCATTACGTTAAGGCGAACCTTGACGACACGACGATGGAAGTGCTTCCGGCGAAGGTCTTCGGAAAAGGCCTCGAGGTCATCTGCAGGCTGCGCGCGGTCGGTTCCTTCTTCCGCCGCTACGGCGAGTACGTCGAAAACGGGGCAATCCTTCCCTCCTACGTCGAGATGACGTTCAAGAACGACGAGAAGGGCGATCCGCTCGTCACGAAGGACGGTCTGGTCGTCTTAGGCGTCATGAGCGAGAAGCAGTATGACGACATCAAGGCTGAAACGCAGGCGATCACGGCGGTCGTCGCGGATGAGATGGCCAAACGCGGCATGGAGCTTTACGACATCAAGTTCGAGTTCGGATACGACGCAAACGGCGAGGTCATGCTGATCGACGAGATCGCTTCCGGCAACATGCGCGTATACAAGGACGGCGAATACATCCAGCCGATGACCCTGTCGAAACTCTTTTTTGAAAATTGATCCATGGGCGGTTTTTTCGGAATTACTGAACGGCGGGACTGCCTGGCCGATGTCTTTTTCGGGGTGGATTACCACTCCCATTTAGGCACGCGCCGGGCGGGTCTCGCCGTTTTTGACACTGAGTGCGGTCTGCAGCGCTCGATCCACAACATTGAGAACGCGCCGTTTAGGACGAAGTTTTCGGACGTCTTCCGCGAGATGAGCGGGACCAGCGCGATCGGCTGCATCAGCGACACGGATCCGCAGCCCCTGCTGGTCCGCTCGAAGCTCGGCACTTACGCGATCTGCATCACGGGCATCGTGAACAACGCGGACGAACTGATCCGGAACTATCTGGACACCGGCGCGCATTTCGAGGTCATGAGCGGGGGCGCCGTCAATTCGACGGAACTCGTGGCGGCTTTGATCGGCCGGAAGGAAAGCTTCGTCGAAGGCATCCGCTTCGCGCACGCGGTCATCGAAGGCACGGCCTCGATCCTGATCCTGCTCTCGGACGGGAGCCTGATCGCTGCCCGCGACCGTTTCGGCAGGCTTCCCGTGCATGTCGGAAAAAGCGAAGACGGGCGCGCTGTAAGCTTCGAGTCGTTCGCATACCAGAAGCTCGGCTTCGAGGATGAGGCTGAACTCGGCCCGGGCGAGATCGTGCGCGTGACGCCGGACGGCATCGAGCAGCTGTCGCCTCCGGGAAAGGAAAAGCGCGTCTGCGCGTTCCTCTGGAGCTATTACGGATATCCCACGTCGACATACGAGGGCGTCAGCGTCGAAGCGATGCGCTACAGGAACGGACGCATCATGGCGAAAAACGACAGGGCTGCGGGCTTCTCGTGCCCCGTCGACTACATCGGCGGCGTCCCGGATTCCGGCACCCCTCACGCGATCGGATACGCGAACGAAAGCGGCGTGCCGTTCGCGCGCGCCTTCATCAAATACACGCCGACCTGGTCCAGAAGCTTCACGCCTCCCATGCAGGAGGAAAGGGAACGGATCGCGAAGATGAAGCAGATCCCGGTGCACGAACTGATCCAGGGACAGGACCTTCTGTTCGTCGACGATTCGATCGTGCGCGGCACGCAGCTGAAGGAGACCGTCGAATTCCTGTATGAGAACGGCGCGAAGTCGGTGCACATGCGTTCGGCCTGCCCGCCGATCATGTACGGCTGCAAGTTCCTGAACTTCTCCCGCGCGACATCGGACCTCGAACTGATCGCGCGCCGCGTGATCCTGGAACTGGAGGGCGAGGAAGGCTTCGAACACATCGACGAATACAGCCGCCAGGATACGGAACGCGGCAGGAAGCTCCGGAAGACGATCTGCGAAAAGATGCATTTTGCGTCGCTGGAGTTCCAGACGCTCGACGGCGTCGTGAAGGCGATAGGCCTTCCGGAAGAAGAACTCTGCACCTATTGCTGGAACGGGAAGGAATAAGACCCTGAAGGGGGATTGCATGAACACGAAATCGAAGTCGGACGCTTACGCTGAGGCGGGCGTCGACATTACGGCAGGATATAAGGCCGTGGAACTGATGAAGGCCCACATCGCGCGCACGCTGACGAAAGGCGTCGCGGGCGACATCGGAGGCTTCGGCGGGCTTTTCGAACTGGATGTAAAAGACATGGAGAAGCCCGTGCTCGTGTCCGGGACGGACGGCGTCGGAACGAAGCTCAGACTGGCGTTTTTAATGGACAGGCACGACACTGTCGGCATCGACTGCGTCGCGATGTGCGTCAACGACGTGCTGTGCTGCGGCGCGCGCCCGCTGTTCTTCCTCGACTACATCGCCTGCGGAAGGAACGTGCCGGAGAAGATCGCGGAACTTGTCAAAGGCGTCGCGGAGGGCTGCGTGCAGGCGGGCGCCGCCCTGATCGGAGGCGAGACCGCGGAGATGCCGGGCTTCTATCCGGAGGATGAATACGATCTTGCGGGCTTCACCGTCGGGATCGTCGATAAGAAGAAGATCATCGACAACAGCCGCATGAAGAAAGGGGACGTCGTGATCGCGCTGCCTTCAAGCGGCGTGCATTCGAACGGATTCTCCCTTGTCAGGAAGGTCTTCGACGTGGAGCATGCGGATCTTAAGGCACCTTTAATGGAGCTCGGAGGGGCGTCTCTGGGAGATACGCTCTTGACCCCGACGAGGATCTACGTGAAGCCGGTGACGGCGCTCCTTGAAAAGATCGCGCCGAAGGGCCTGTCGCACATCACGGGCGGAGGCTTTTACGAGAACATCCCGCGCAGCATCCCGGACGGGCTGGGCGCGAGGATCGAAAAGAAAGCGTTGCGCGTGCCCCCGATCTTCGATCTCATCAGGAAGGCGGGAAACATCTCGGAGCACGACATGTACAACACGTTCAACATGGGCGTCGGCATGAGCCTTGTCGTGTCCCCCGAAGACGCTGAAGAATCACTTTCGATCCTTCGGGAGAACGGCGTGGACGCCTACGTGATGGGCACCGTCATCGAATCGGAGGACAAGGTCGTCCTGTGCTGAGAAAGGGAAAAGACATGGTCAGAAAACTGTTTTCAGGCATGCTCGCCGGGCTTTTGATCAGCATCGGCGGCGCCGTCTTTTTATCCTGCGCCGACAAAACGGTCGGAGCGGTAGGCTTTACGATCGGGCTTCTCGGCGTCTGCTTCTACGGCGCGAACCTTTATACCGGCAGGATCGGTTATCTGTTCGACAGACACGATAAGGACGGCATCCTGGACCTTGTGTTCGGCCTTCTGGGAAACCTGATCGCGACGACGCTCTGCGGGCTTCTTCTTCAAGGCATGAAGCAGGAAGCGGCGGATGCGCTCTGCGCATCGAAGCTTTCGCAGGCGCCTCTGGAGACGCTCGTCCGGAGCGCGTTCTGCGGCGTCCTCGTATACGTCGCCGTCAACCTGTTCCGTGACAAAAAAACGCCGCTCGGCATCCTGATCGGGATCCCGGTATTCATCTTAAGCGGCTTTGAGCATTCGATCGCGGACGCGTTCTATTTCGCGGCTTCGGGCGATCTTTCCATGAAGGCCGTCGTGTTCATCCTGATCGTCATCGCAGGGAACTCGATCGGCGCGCTTCTCTTCGACCGGCTCCTTTATCTTGCCGGCCTGAAGAAGAAAGACTGAGGGCTCCATGAAAAAAGAAAAACAGGCGGCGTCAGCGGTGAAGACGGCCGTGCTCGTCTCGGGAGGCGGCACGAACCTGCAGGCGATCCTGGACAGAAAAAAAGCGGGAGAGCTGCCGCACGTTGAGATCGCGCTCGTTCTGTCTTCACAGAAGAACGCGTACGCGCTGCAGCGCGCATTCAATGCCGGCATCCCGGCGTTTTACTTCAGCAAAAAGAAGCTGGGAGGGCAGGAAGCGTTCGAGAAGGCGCTTCTGGAGAAGCTGGACGAATACGGAATCGAACTCATCGTGCTTGCGGGATTTCTTTCGATCTTAAGCGAAGACTTCACGAAACGATACCCGGAACGCATCATCAACGTCCATCCGGCCCTGATCCCGTCGTTCTGCGGCGAAGGCTATTACGGGCTGAAGGTGCATGAAGAAGCACTGAAGAGGGGCGTAAAGGTGACGGGCGCGACCGTCCATTTCGTCAACGAGATCCCGGACGGAGGAAAGATCATCGCGCAAAGGGCCGTCAGGGTCTATCAGAGCGACACGCCGGAGATCCTGCAGAGAAGGGTCATGCGCCAGGCGGAGTGGAAGATCCTGCCTGCCGCGGCGGAAGAAGTGGCAAAGGGCATTCTGGCCCTGAAGAATAAGGAGGCATGAAATGGCAGCATTTGAGACGAAAAGCGTGACGGAACAGCTTTCCGGCAACGCGTATCCCGGCCGCGGGGTTCTGATCGGCACCACCCCAAACGGAAAGAAGGCGGTGGCCGCGTACTTCATCATGGGACGCAGCGTCAACTCCCGCAACCGTATCTTCGTAAAGAAGGACGGCGACGTCTTCACCGAGCCCTTTGATCCCGAAAAGGTCGTGGACCCGAGCCTGATCATCTACGCTGCGGTGCGTAAGACGGAAAAGCATCTGATCGTCACGAACGGGAATCAGACTGACACGGTGAAGGAAGGATATGCGGAGGGGAAGTCCTTCGAGGAATCCCTTCAGAGCCGCGAATTCGAGCCGGACAGGCCGAATTACACGCCCCGCATCAGCGGCGTGCTGAATTTTCCGGCACCCGGATGCTTCGACTACGAGCTGAGCATCCTAAAGAGCGTCGATCCCGAAGGAAGCGCCTGCGCACGCTACCATTTTTCGTATCCTTCGGTGCCGGGCCTTGGCCATCTGATCCATACGTACGTCGGAAACGGCAGCCCGCTTCCTTCTTTTGAAGGCGAGCCCGAGCGCGTTAAGACGGAAGACTCCATCGTCTGATTCACGGACGAACTGTGGAACGCTCTCGATGAGGAGAACAGGATCTCGCTTTATGTCAGCTACACCGACATCATGACGGGAGAAACGGAAGACCGTCTGGTCAACAAATATAACTGAAGAGGATAAGATCATGACTGAACTCGAACTGAAATACGGCTGCAACAAGAACCAGAAGCCCGCGAAGATCTACATGGAGGACGGCAGCGAACTGCCGATCAAGGTGCAGAGCGGACGCCCAGGCTACATCAATCTTCTGGACGCGTTCAACGCGTGGCAGCTCGTGAAGGAACTGAAGGCAGCCTTAGGCCTTCCGGCGGCGACGTCCTTCAAGCACGTCAGCCCGACATCCGCCGCCGTGGGTCTGAAGCTTTCGGACGACTTAAAGAAAGCCTGCTTCGTGGACGACGTAAAGGGGCTTGACGATTCGCCTCTTGCCTGCGCTTACGCCCGCGCCCGGGGCACGGACCGCCTGTGCTCGTTCGGCGACTTCGTCGCGCTCTCGGACGTCTGCGACGTCGTGACCGCGAAGATGATCTCCCGCGAGGTCTCGGACGGCGTGATCGCGCCCGGATACGAGCCGGAAGCGCTGGAGATCTTAAAGAACAAGAGGCAGGGGACCTACGTCGTGATCGAGATCGATCCCGATTACGTCCCGGCGGTTCAGGAGAAAAAACAGGTCTTCGGCGTGACGTTCGAACAGGGCAGGAACAACTTAAAGATCGACGGCGAACTGTTAAAGAACATCGTGACGAAGAACAAGGACCTGCCGGAATCCGCAGCCCGCGATCTGATCGTTTCTTTGATCACGCTGAAATACACGCAGTCCAATTCGGTCTGCTACGCGGTCGACGGCCAGGCCATCGGCGTCGGCGCCGGCCAGCAGTCCCGCATCCACTGCACGCGTCTTGCGGGGACGAAGGCGGACACCTGGTTTTTGCGCCAGAGCCCGAAGGTTTTGAACCTGCCCTTTAAGAAGGGCATCAAGCGCCCGGACCGCGACAACGCGATCGACGGCTACATCAACCAGAACGAAGAGGACGTCTGCGCAGACGGCGTCTGGCAGAGGTACTTTACCGAACGCCCCGAGCCGTTCACGGCGGAAGAGAAGAAAGCGTTCCTTGCGACCCGCACCAACGTCGCGCTCGGATCGGACGCGTTCTTCCCGTTCAGCGACTCGATCGAGCGCGGCAGGCTCTCCGGCGTTAAATACGTGGCGGAGCCCGGCGGATCCTTACGCGACGACGCGGTCATCGAAGCCTGCGACAAATACGGCATGGTGATGGCGTTTACCGGCATCCGCCTGTTCCATCACTGAGAAAGCCCTAAAGCGATACGTACGGATTTCATTTTTCAGGAGCAAGGTCCATGAACATTATGGTGATCGGGTCCGGCGGGCGTGAGCACGCCGTGATCCGCAAGATCAAGGAAAACCCGCTCGCGGACAAAATCTACGCGCTGCCCGGAAACGGCGGCATCGCAAAAGACGCGGAGTGCGTGAACATCAAAGCGACCGACATCGAGGGCCAGGTCGAATTCGCGAAGACTCACGGCGTGGATTTCGCGATCGTGACGCCGGACGACCCGCTCGTCTTAGGCGCAGTCGACGCTTTGGAGGAAGCGGGGATCCCCTGCTTCGGCCCCAATAAAAAAGCGGCGATCATCGAGGGGAGCAAGATCTTTTCCAAGAACCTGATGAAGAAATACGGCATCCCGACCGCGTCGTACGAAACGTTCGACGACATGGGAGCCGCGTTAAGATACCTGGAAAGCGCCCCGATCCCGATCGTCGTGAAGGCGGACGGGCTGGCGCTCGGAAAGGGCGTTACGGTCGCGTTCACGAAAGAAGAGGCTGTCAAAGCCGTCAAAGACGCGATGGAAGGATTGAAATTCGGACAGAGCGGCGCCCGCCTGGTCATTGAGGAATACCTCGAGGGACCGGAGATCTCGGTGCTGTCCTTAACGGACGGCGAGACGATCCTGCCGCTTTCGTCTTCGATGGACCATAAGGCCGCCTTTGACGGCGATAAAGGACCGAACACCGGCGGCATGGGAACGATCGCGCCGAATCCGTTCTATACGGAAGAAGTCGCACAAAGGTGCATGAAGGAGATATTCCTCCCGACGATCAGGGCGATGAAGGAAGAAGGCCGGCCGTTCAAGGGCTGCCTCTATTTCGGCCTGATGCTGACGAAGGACGGGCCGAAGGTCATTGAATACAACTGCCGGTTCGGCGATCCGGAGACCCAGGTCGTGCTGCCGCTTTTAGAGAGCGATCTTCTGAAACTGATGCTTGCGGTGCGAGACGGGCGTCTTTCGAAGCTCTCGGCAAAACAGAAGGAAGGCGCGGCCGTCTGCGTCATCATGGCATCCGAAGGGTATCCTTCGTCTTATGAGAAGGGCTTTGAGATCACGATCCCGGAGGATCTTTTGGATGACGTCTATGTGGCGGGTGCCGTGATCAAGGACGGAAAGCTTGTCACGAACGGCGGGCGCGTGCTTGGCGTGTGTGCCCGGGACAAAGACCTAAAGACCGCGCTTTCGAAAGCGTATGAAAAAGTCGGCAGGATCCGGTTTAAGAACGCGTACTGGCGCAAGGACATAGGCCACCGCGCGATCGAACTTTTGAATCAGAACTGAACCAAGGCCTGCTTTTTAAGCAGGCTTTGGCTTCTTGAAGAAGAATTTTCAGAAAACCAGG
>JAEEGL015899574.1_pt1 | contig 13459 bp, 15 predicted proteins | sample 9134231 | NCBI WGS metagenome assembly JAEEGL01 (sample SAMN16246548, study PRJNA631951) | gut metagenome | biome: gut microbiome; feature: rumen; material: fiber-attached | host: Bos | place: Iran: Karaj | collected 2018-10 | reverse complement strand
TGGTGGACCTGGGGAGACTCGAACTCCCGTATGAAACCCAATCCAACTTGCTTTCTACATGTTTATTTCATCCTGAATTTTCATTAGCCCTAAGCGAATGAACAAACCAAAGACTAACTACGCTCTATTAAATTCTATAATAATCTTAGAGTAGCAGATTATTATTATATCCTATAAAAATTAAAACTCGAATCTTTAAAACATAGGAATTTTTAAAGTAGAGCCTGCTATAATATTATAGATTAGCAGAAAGCATAGTTAGCTTGAGTATTTCTACCAGCTAAAAATGCATAATCATTATTTTCTGCGGTTATTTAAACCTCGACGTTTTTAAGGGAGCCTACTCCCACATGCTTACAAGCCTTCATAAATCCCAGCGAATCCATAAACAGGCCCATTTAATTGTGCTAATACATTTTAGCACAAATTATTAATATTTATAAGAATTTTTTAAATTCTTTTCAATATTTCTTTTTTCTTCTCTTGCCTTTATTGTTTCACGCTTATCTTGAAGCTTTTTACCTTTTCCTAAGGCAACTTCTATTTTTAATAAAGAACCTTTAAAATAAGCCTTTGTAGCAACCAAGGTCAAACCATCTAATTTTACTTTTTGCTGTAATTTTAATATTTCTTTTTTGTGTAATAATAATTCTCTTGATCTAGTTTCATCATGATTAAAAATATTACCCATTTCATATTTTGCAATATGCATATTTAATATATATGGCTTATTATTCTTCATAATCACATAAGCATCATTAATATTACATTTACCTTCTCTCACTGATTTAATTTCAGTACCAGTTAATTTAATACCTGCTTCATATGTATCTAGAATAAAATATTCAAATGATGCTTTTTTATTTTGACATACTATCTTCATAATTAAACCTCATCATTATAATAATCTTCTTCTAGAATAAAGTCAATTTTTCTATCCTCTTTAGAAGCATTTAAAATCATTACTTTTACCATTTGACCAAGCTTATAGCTTTTATTAAATGAAATAGCTTCTAAACCATCAATGCTTTTTTCAAAATAGCCTTCCATGTTTGAAAATTGAATTAATCCTTCAATACCATTAGATAATGTAACAAACATACCAAAATTAGTAATTGAAGTTATCATAGCTTCAAAAACAGAATTTTTAGGTTGTAATTCTATAAACCACGCTGAAAGCATATCATCTACTGCTCTTTCACATTCGATTGATTTTCTTTCACTTGATGAATTATACGCTGAAACCTCTGGAAGTATTTGTTCAAAATGCTCAAGATCTTCTTCAAAGTTAGATGGATGAATTAATAATTTTTTTATTATTCTATGAACCATTAAATCAGGATATCTTCTTATTGGAGATGTAAAATGACAATAATAGTTCATTGCAAGGCCATAGTGTCCTAAGCATTTTTCAGAATATTTAGCCTTCATCATGCTTCTTAGTAGCATATTATTTAATACTGCTGAATAATCTGTGCTAGATATTTTTTCTAAAGCATCTTGAATTTGCTTAGGATGAATATCATTTTGAGTTTTAGGAAGCTTAACGCCCATACTTCTTATAATTCCAAACACATTAACAAGCTTTTCCTGATCTGGTTTTTCATGGATTCTATATTCACAAGGTAAATTAGAAATATTCATATGATAAGCAATTGTTTCATTTGCCTCAAGCATAAAATCTTCTATTAGCTTTTCAGCATCATCCCTTGTTCTTAATTCAATTGATTTAGGTGAACCATCTTCATTTAATGTATATTTATATTCATTAACTTCAAATTCAATTCCACCCTTTTTATATCTTCTTGTTCTTATAATATGAGATAATTCATTCATATCTAATAACATTTGATATATATCATTATATTCATTAATTAAGTCTTTATTTCCTTTTAAGATTTCATTAACCTTATTATAAGTCATTCTATGGTGTGATTTAATCACACCTTCTTTAATATCATAATTAATTAAATTACCTTTATAATCAATATCCATTATGCATGTTAAAACTAATCTATCAACATTTTCATTTAATGAACATATTCCATTAGATAATTTTCTTGGAATCATAGGAATAACTCTATCAGCTAAATAAACAGATGTTCCTCTTTTATATGCATCCTTATCTAAAGGATTTCCTTCCTTTACATAATGAGATACATCAGCAATAAAAACATATAATTTATAATAATCATTATATTTTTCTAAATATACAGCATCATCAAAATCCTTTGAATCATCACCATCAATTGTAATTGCATTTAGATTTCTATAATCTTCTCTTCCTTTTAATTCTTTTTCACTAACCTCATCAGGAATAGATTCTAATTCTTTCATAGTATCATTTGAAAATTCAACTTTAAATCCATATTCTAAAGCAATTGTTTCAATTTCAATACCTGGGTCATCAGGATAGCCTAATACTTTAGTGATTCTTCCTGATATATCATTTTTATGATAAAAAACATCAGCATAAACAATATTTCCTGGTTTAGCATTACCTAAATCAGCATAAGAAACATTTACTTTAACATCAAAAGATTTCATTGTTGATGATATATAATATCTATTAATGCCTGTTTTCTTATTTTGTTTTTGTATTAGCTTTCCAATAACAAATGTATGAGATCTTTCTAAAACCTTATAAACCTTAGCATTAACAAGTCTAATTCCTCTTTCATAAGGATAAACTAATACCTTATCCTTATCATAAACACCATCTAAATCATATGAAGAAATATAATAATCTTGTTCTTCTCCATCAACTCTTGCAAAACCAAATCCTTTTGGATTTACATCAATTATAGCTTCTCTTAATGCAAAATAAGAATTGTATTCTCTATCAAAAATAATTTTTTCTTCCTTAATTAATTCATCTAAATACATATCTAAATTCTGATTTTTTAGATTGAAGGCCTTTTTTAAATTATTAAATTTTACGACTCCATGAAGTATAGCTTCATATATTTCATTTTTATAATCCATATAAAAACCTCCTATAAATTAAAAAATGAGATTTGAATATCAAATCTCATTAATTAACTAATTAATTAGTATGAATAGCAACTGATGTAATTACTAATGCAATGAAAATGATTGCGATAATCATTGTTGCTCTTTGCATAAATAATTCAACACCACGTACTTTTTGTTCTTTGAATAAATCTGATTTGCTACCATTGAAGGCATCATTGATATCATCTTTAGAACTTTGTAACATTACTATAATAATTAATAAAATTGATACAATACAAATGAATATGTCAATTACATATTTACCCATAAAGACACCTCCTATAACAAATCTTACTAAATTATTATACTCAAATTAATTTTGTTTTACAAGTATAAAATATTTTATTTTACAATTTTTAAAATCAATTTCATTTCTTTAGCATTATTTTCAATAACAAATGCTTCTTTTAACATCTTCATTTCAGCATCTACATTTTCTTTATTAGAATAAATAGTTGCTAAAACATCATTTTCTGATACATGATCTCCAACCTTTTTTGAAAGAACAATACCTACTGTATGATCAACTGAATCAGTAAGCTTTTCTCTTCCTGCACCTAAAAGACAAGATGCATTTCCTACAGTTAAAGCATCAATTTTAGAAATATAACCTTCTTTAGATGATAAAACCTTAAATTCATATTTAGATTTACCTAATAAGCTATAATCATCAACAATTCTTTCGTCTCCACCTTGAGCTTTAACGAACTTTTTAAACGTTTCTAGGGCCTTTCCACTTTCAATTGAATCCTTTACCATCTTAAAGGCTTCATCTTCTGTTTTAGCAATATTCGCATCAATTAATAAATGAGCTGAGAACACCTCACATAATTCAGAAAAATCCTTTGGACCTTTTCCTTTTAAAGTTTCAATTGCTTCAATTACTTCAAGTGAATTACCTACAGCAAGTCCTAATGGTTCATCCATATTAGTTAAAATAGCTGTCATATTTCTGCCACAGTTCTTACCAATTTGAACCATTAATTTAGCAAGCTTAGTTGCTGATTCTACATCCTTCATAAATGCACCAGAACCAACCTTGACATCCAAAGATATAACATCAGCACCTGATGCTAATTTCTTAGACATAATTGAAGATGCAATTAGAGGAATTGAATCAACTGTACCTGTAACATCTCTTAATGAATATAGTTTTTTATCAGCAAGGGCTAAATTAGCACTTTGACCAACAATCGCAATACCTATTTCATTAACTTGCTTAATAAAATCTTCATTTGGAATTTGAATTGTAAATCCTGGAATAGATTCAAGCTTATCTAGTGTACCACCAGTATGACCTAAGCCTCTTCCGCTCATTTTAGCAAATTTAATTCCTAATGATGCAGCAATAGGACCTACAACAAGTGATGTTTTATCACCTACACCACCAGTTGAATGCTTATCTACCTTAACACCTTTAATTTCACTTAAATCAAGCTCATCGCCTGTTTTAAGCATAGCTTCAGTTAAATAAGTTGTTTCTAAATCTGACATTCCTTGAAAATAGATTGCCATTGCAAAGGCAGACATTTGATATTCTTCAACGTCACCTTTTGTATAGCCATTAACCATAAATGCTATTTCTTCTTTCGTTAAGGCTATACCATTTCTTTTTTTAATAATAATATCTACTGCTCTCAATAAAATCACCTACTACAATTTATTATAAATACCAAGAATTTGCAGTATAAAGTCTTGGCTATTTTTAAACATATCCTTTAGCATATTTAAAAGATCTATATCATCTTTAAATAGGCTACATTCAAAATAAAATCTATATTGTCCCATTTCCGTTTTCATAGGACGTGACATAATTGATTTTAAGTTGATATTTAAATCATCGAAACATTTCAAAATGTTAAATAATAATCCTGGTCTATCATGCTTTGCAGTAATAACAATTGATGCTTCAACTTCAGTTTTCAATTCTTCTTGTATTTTCTTTTTAGATACAATAAAGAATCTTGTTTCATTTGTTTTTGAATCTGCAATATTTGGAATAATTAAATTAAATTGATTATTCTCTAAGCTATGAAGCGGAATAATTGCACCATATGAATCATCCCATCTATTTAAATTATTTAACGCCTCAATATTTGAATCACATTTTATTGTTGAAAAATTATATTCTGAAATAAACTTAGTACATTGACCTAATGCTTTAAAAGATACATATATTTTTTTAACATCTTCAATTTTTTTAGCAAAGGATACAAATACAAAATCTATATCAAGCTTAACCTGCGAAATAATATTATAATTGTTAATAATTATTTGATCCATCCCTTCAATTACAAATCCATCTAGGGTATTTTCAAAAGGAATTACAGCAAGCGTATCATCATCAATATAATCTGAAACTCTAAATATTGAAGGATAATAACCAATTTCTAAGCTTTTATTTATTTGTTTTAAATATTTTTTTAAGGCTACATCGCAATATGTACCCTTAGGCCCTAAAGCCACCACTTTTTTCATATATAATACCTTCATATAATGGCTTCATTAAATAATTATCTTCTTTCTTAAAATAATAACATGAAGCACTGCTTTCTTCCTTAATAACAAAAAACTTATTATTATCTATTATAACACATGTATCCTCTTCTATACCAAAGGCATCACAATCATATTTTTTTAATTCGTCATTATATATGATTAAATCTTCATTTTGATAATGAGGACATATTGTTATATTTAATAAATTCAAACAATTAACCATCTTATAATTATAATTATGATAATTATCGGAAAACATATATTTATCACCCATGCTCCGTAATGTATAAAGCATAGCTCCTGCTGATGAACCAGCAAAGATTTTATCATCATTTATATGTTTTTTTAATATATTATCTAATCCATATTTTTTAAATATTAATACTAAATCATCAGATACTCCACCACCAATGTATAAAATATCTGATTTTGATAATAGTTCTTCAAATTGATTGATGTTTTCATAAGATAAATAGATTATATCAGCATTTAAATCATCAATCAATAATTTAAATTTTAAATTACTTTTTTCTATATCCTTTGAAGCAAAAGGACAATATAAAATAGTTGGTTTATCCTTATTAGTAAGCTTAATTAATTCTTTTTCTATTTTATTAGTTTTAATTTCTTTATTAGCTTTTCCTCCAATAAGGGCAAACATATTTTCACTTCCTAGCTTCTAAACGATATATTGGGCCATTAGGTGACCATTTTTCTTCAAATTCAGTAGTAATATTAAAAGGGTATTTTTCTAAATCCTTATGTAAATCTAAGCTTATATTAGAAAGCTTCCAACCATTTTCATTAAATGATTCTAAAGAATATTCAAATAGACCTCTATTATCTGTTTTTTGATGAATTTCACCATCTTTAGTTAAGATATTTCTATATTGATCTAAGAATAATTTAGAAGTTAATCTTCTTTTAGCATGATGATTTTTAGGCCATGGGTCTGAAAAATTTAAATAAATTCTAGATACTTCACCTTCACTAAAGAATTCATTTATTTCTTTAGCATCTAAAATAGTTATTTTTAAATTATTATATTCATATTCATCTTCTAATAGCTTTTCAGATACTCTTAATAATACAGAATCATATTTTTCAATAGCAATATAATTAATATCAGGATTTCTTTTAGCTAATTCTAAAATGAATTTACCCTTTCCACATCCTATTTCAATATGAATTGGATTTGTATTTTTAAATAATTCATTCCATTTTCCTTTATATTCATTTGGATTAGAAACAAAATATTTAATATTTTCTTCTAGTTTTATATCTGCGTCTTTAACTTTTCTTAATCTCATTATTTTGTTAAATCATAAATTGCTTTTACATATACTTTAATTGCATTTAAGAAATCTTCAACATACATATATTCATTAGCAATATGACATACATCCTCTCTTCCTGGCATTAATGGTCCAAAGGCAACAGCACATTCCATTTCTCTTGCATATGTACCACCACCAATAGTAATTGGTTCACTATCATCCTTAGTAATTTCTTTATAAGCATTCATTAATGTTTTTACTAAAAATGAATCCTTAGAAACATAATGACGTGGGCTTTCAAAAATAGTCTTATAACTATAACCATATTTTTTTGTTGCCTTATCTAAAGATTTTTTTATTAAATCAAATCCTTCATTTAAAGGTACTCTACAGTTAACACCAATTCTTAGCTTATTATCTTTAATCATAACAATTGCTAGATTTGATGTTAATTCCTTCATTTCCTCATCATACATATCATAGCCAAGCTTTTTACCATAAACATCACCTAAATAATATTCATCCATAAACTTAGCTAATTTTGAATTTGAATATTTATTTAAAAATTCAAACATAATATATGCAGCATTTAAACCATGCATAGGAAAAGCACCATGGCTTGCTCTACCATATGTAATATAATATCCATTATCAATTTCACCTTGATAATTATTTTCCTTTAAGAAATTAATAAATTCATTTTTTAAATCAATTTTTAATTTCATCATTGCCTTAGATGGTACTATATTATATCTATCTCCACAAATAAATTCTATAATTACATCATCAGATACATCACCTAAAATATCATAGCTTGTCATAGCCTTTTCACCATAAATTAATGGAAATTCAGCATCTGGTGAAAAGCCTAAATCAGGCTTTTTTTCATATTTAAAATAATGTTCTAAGCATCTAGAACCAGATTCTTCATCACAGCCTGCAATAAGTCTAATTTCTTTTTTAGGTTCAAATCCTAAATCCTTTAAAGCCTTCATAGCAATATATGATGCTACAAGTGGACCCTTATCATCTAAAGATCCTCTTCCATACATTTTATCGTCTTTAAAAACTAATTCAAATGGATATGTATTCCATTCTTCCTTTTTTACTGGAACAACGTCTAAATGAGCTAAAACACCTAATACCTCTTTACCACTACCATAAGAAATATGACCAGCATAATTATCTACATTTTTTGTCTTAAAGCCATCTTTTTCTGCTTGGTTTAATAATGTGTCTAATGCTTTTTTACATTCAATACCAAAAGGTGTTTCACTTTCAGGCTTATATTCATCTAATACACTTTCACAGGCAATTAATCTTTTTAATAAATCAAAAGCCTCATCCTTATATTTTAATACTATTTCATCTAAATTTAATTCCATAATAAATACCTCTTTTAAAACATAAAAGATAAATTACACAATTGCAATTTATCTTTTTTAAGTAATTATATTTCTTTACCTAATTTTAATTCTAATATTTTGTCTTTAATAGCTTCAATTGCTAAAGCTTCATCTTCTCCATCAGCGATTACTTCAATAGTAGTTCCACTATAAACCCCTAATGACATAACACCCATAATTGATTTAAAATCGATTGTTTTTTTCAATGCATTCAATTTAATATCTGATTTGAAACCAACTGCAACATTTACTAATATTGTTGCAGGTCTAGCATGTAGACCAGACTCACTAGTTATTTTAAAAAGCTTTTTTACCATTTGTTTTACCCTTTTAACCTTTCATCTAAGAATTTTTTTATTTGTTCTGAGCTTAATTTATAAAGAGTTTTTACAGTATTACCAGTAACAAAAATACCAGATTGAGCCTGTTCCTTCAAATCATCAAGCTTTACAATATCTAAATCTTCTACAGTTATTTTTAATCTAGAATTTTCAATTTCAACTAATGTTATATTTGAAATTCCACCATAATTTTCAATAAGAGTATTCATGAATGTATCATCAATTTTAATTGATTTTGTTTTCTTTTTTCTTCTTATTAGCAATAGTGATGTTAAAGTTAATAAACCACAACATAAAATTATCAATCCTATCACTATAAAGATAATAATATTTGAACCGCCAGCTTTCATTTTCCTAACCTCATATCTAAATTATAGTTTTTTTCTTTAAATTTTACAACTAATTAAATAAATTTAATTATTTTGTATAACCAAATTTTTTAAAAAATTCATTTTTGAAATCTAAAAGTCTATCTTCTTTTATTGCTTCTCTTATTTGATGCATTAGATTTTTTAAGAAATATAAATTATGATAGCTTAATAATCTCATACCTAAAATTTCATCAGCCTTTACTAAATGATTTAAATAGCCTCTTTCATAATTCTTGCAAACGAAGCAATTACAATTTTTATCTAAAGGCTCATGGCTTAATTTTAAGCTTTGATTTTTAACTTGAATTTTACCCTCTGATGTAAATGCTGTACCATGACGAGCATTTCTTGTTGGAAGTACACAATCAAACATATCAATACCATTCATAGAACCAACTATTAAATCATCAGGTGAACCAACACCCATTAAATATCTTGGTTTATTAACAGGCATTATAGTTTTTAAATATTCAAGCATTTCATACATTTCTTCTTTAGATTCTCCAACTGATAAACCACCAATTGAATATCCTGGAAATCCTATTTTTTCAAGCTCTTCAAGGCAATGCTTTCTTATTTCTTTATTTCCACCACCTTGAACAATTCCAAATAATGCCTGCTTATCTGGATATTTATGAGCTTCTTTTCCTCTTTTTGCCCATCTAATTGTTCTTTCAACAGAATCTCTCATATATTTTTCTGTTGAATCAAATGGAGGACATTCATCAAAGCTCATTATAATATCAGCGCCTAAATTATTTTGAATTGCAATAGATTTTTCAGGAGATAAGAATAATTTTTCTCCTGATTTATGATGACGGAATTCAACGCCTTCTTCAGTTATTTTTCTTATATTAGATAAAGAGAATACTTGGAAGCCACCACTATCTGTTAATAAAGCATGGTCCCATTTCATAAATCCTCTTATACCGCCAAATTCCTTAACTACCTCATCACCTGGTTGTAGCCATAAATGATAAGTATTACCTAAAATTAAACCATCTGATACTTCTTCAATTTCAGAAGGTATTAATGTTTTAACATTGGCTTTTGTTCCTACAGGCATGAAAATTGGAGTTTCAAAATCGCCATGAGGTGTATGAAGGATACCATATCTTGCACCTGTTTGCTTACAAACATGCTTTAATTCATACCAAACAGCATCCATATTAAATCCTCTTAATTGTTTTTATAACAACATCCTCAAGTGGCTTATCATTATAATTTGTTTTTACTGATGCTATTTTATCAACAACCTCAATACCCTTTGTTACAACACCAAATGCTGCATAGCTTCCATCTAGATGTGGTGCATCTTGATGCATAATAAAGAATTGGCTTGATGCAGAATCAGGAATCATAGTTCTTGCCATTGAAATTACTCCTCTTGAATGGCGAAGTAAATTATTAACACCATTTCTTAAGAATTCACCTTTAATATTATCTTTTGATCCTCCTGTACCAATTCCATCAGGATCTCCACCTTGAATCATAAATCCAGAGATTACTCTGTGGAAAATAATTCCATCATAGAAATTATGATCAATTAAATTTAAGAAATTTTTAACTGTAATAGGAGCTACATCAGGAAATAATTCTAATTCCATTTGTCCTAATTTTCCCATATCAATTAAAACCTTAGGGTTCTTTTCATTTAAATATTCATTATAATTTTTAAATTCCATATTATTACCTCTATTCTATAAACATTGCATCGCCAAATGAGAAAAATCTATATTTTTCTTTAACAGCTTCATTATAAGCTTTTAAAATAAATTCTCTTCCAGCAAGTGCTGAAACTAACATAATTAAAGTTGATTTAGGCAAGTGGAAATTAGTAATTAATGCATCAATTGCCTTAAATTTATATCCTGGATAAATAAATATTCTTGTATTAGCACAAGTTTCTTTAAATCCATTATCATATGCAGATTCTAAGGTTCTTGTTGTAGTAGTACCAACAGATACTATTCTTTTTCCTTGAGCCTTTGCTTCATTTAAAGCATCTGCAGCTTCTTTTGATATCTCATAATATTCTTCATGCATTACATGATTTGTTAAATCCTCTTCATCAACAGGTCTAAATGTTCCAAGACCAACATGTAATGTTACATAAATTAGCTTTATTCCTTTTGCTTTTATTTTTTCTAAAAGCTCAGGTGTAAAATGTAATCCAGCAGTAGGTGCAGCAGCACTTCCTGGATTTTTTGCATATACAGTTTGATATCTATCCTTATCTTCTAGCTTTTCATGAATATAAGGTGGTAAAGGCATTTCACCTAGCTTATCTAGTATTTCAACTAAAATACCATCATAGATAAGCTTAAATTTACAAATACCCATATCTTCCTTTTCGATACATTCAGCTTTTAATAAACCTTCACCGAAAGATATAATAGAGCCTATTTTAACTCTTTTTTGAGGACGGGCAAGTGTTTGCCAAACATTATCTCCTAAATCCTTTAATAAAAGAATTTCAATTACAGCATTTGTATCTACCTTATGACCAATTAGTCTTGCAGGAATAACCTTTGTATCATTTAAAACTAAAACATCATTTTCTGTTAAATAATCTAAAATATCAGAAAAATGCTTATGCTCAATAGATTGTTTTTGTCTATTAATTACCATCAATCTAGATTCTGATCTATTTTTAAGTGGAGTTTGAGCAATAAGCTCTTCTGGTAAATTATAATCATAATCACTTGTTAAAATCATTATTCAAATAACCCCTTAAAATATTTTACGCCTAATTTTTGATAGGCCTTTTCAGTGGCAATTCTTCCTCTTGAACTTCTCTTTATGTAACCTTCTTGCAATAAATATGGCTCATATACATCTTCAATTGTAGATACTTCCTCTGATATAGTCGCAGAAATTGATTCTATACCAACAGGACCACCCTTAAATGTATTAACAATTGCTTTTAAATAACGATAATCAGTATAATCTAAGCCATCATTATCAATACCTAGCTTTTCTAAAGCTGTATTACAAATATCTAAAGAAATAACACCATTATTCTTAATGTCAGCAAAATCTCTAACACGTCTAAATAAACGATTAGCAATTCTTGGTGTACCTCTAGATCTTATTGCTAAATTTCTTGCAGCCTCTAAATCTATTCTTGTATCATATACCTTAGCTGTTCTTTCAATTATAAATTGTAATTCTTCAACTTTGTAATAATCTAATCTTAAAACAACACCAAATCTATCTCTTAAAGGCGCAGATAAATCACCAAATCTTGTTGTTGCACCAACAAGTGTGAAAGGTGGAAGATCAATTCTAATACTTCTTGTTTGGGAATCCTTACCAACAACAATATCAATTACATAATCTTCCATAGCACTATATAGTACCTCTTCAACATAACGAGGTAATCTATGAATCTCATCGATAAATAAGACATCGCCTTCATTTAATGTTGAAAGTACAGCAGCTAAATCACCGCTTTTTTCAATTGAAGGTCCAGAAATTATTTTAATGTTTACACCTAATTCATTAGCAATAATGTTTGCTAATGTAGTTTTACCAAGTCCTGGAGGACCATAAAGTAAAACATGGTCTAAGGCTTCGTTTCTTTTTAAAGCTGCTTTAATATAAACATCAAGCATTTCTTTAGCTTCTTCTTGGCCTACATATTCAGTTAGTTTAGCTGGTCTTAAGCTTAATCCATCATCATCAGTATTAAGCTCTTCTGGACTTACTATTCTTTCTTCCATAAATAAATACCTACTTGACTAATAATTTTAAAGCATCCTTAACAAGCTCTCCTTCATCCTTAGATGAATCAAGCTTTGATAAAATCTTTTGTAATTCCTTTTTGTTATAGCCTAATGCTACTAAAGCATCTTCAACATCTTGAAGCTTTGAATTTGGCCGAGTAGCTTCTAAATCATCAAATGATAATTTACCTTGTAAATCTAATATAATTTGTTGACTTGCCTTTGCTCCTATGCCAGGGAATTTTTTTAAATATGCTGCATTTCTATCCTCAATAGCTTTAATAACATTATTAACACTTGATGATGCTAAAATAGATAAAGCTGTTTTAGGACCAATACCAGAAACAGATATTAGCTTTAAAAATAATTCCTTTTCCTCTTCAGATGAAAAGCCATATAAATCAAGCACATCTTCTCTAACATATTGATGTGTAAATAATTTATATTCATTATTTAATTTAAAATTGTAAGGATTGCTTACAATTAATAAATATCCGATACCATTATTTTCAATAATAATGTATTTAGGAGTAATCTTTGTGATTATTCCTTTGATGTATCCATACATAAAAATCGCCACCATTTCTATTTTACCATAATAGATGTTATTTTTAAATAAAAATAAAGCATTTATATTTTGGGTAAAATTCAAAAATAAAAAAGGGAATTTTTTCCCTTTTTTAAGTAATTTAAAATAATCGATGTATTAGTATACGCTTTAAAAATAAAAGATGTATTGAGCTTTAAAGAAAAGATGTATTCATAAAAACAAAAAAGAATCTCCTTAGAGATATAATGAAATTGTCTAGAAAACATTATATT
>JAEEGL015028998.1_pt1 | contig 13459 bp, 6 predicted proteins | sample 9134231 | NCBI WGS metagenome assembly JAEEGL01 (sample SAMN16246548, study PRJNA631951) | gut metagenome | biome: gut microbiome; feature: rumen; material: fiber-attached | host: Bos | place: Iran: Karaj | collected 2018-10 | reverse complement strand
CCATACCCTATCAGTTTTGTGTATTCTGCAACGGCATCCATGTCAATATCATCAATGGTTGCACCATATACAGCCGTATCCTCATAAAAGCGCTCACCTTTGTCATACATAAGCTGTACCCGTTCATCGAAACTCAGTTTCCGGCTCTTGTCACCAACACGCATAAACGCTTCATCCGCCTGATTGGTGTGCAGATACATACTCGCTGGAATTTCCATCAGCAAAATGTGGTTCTCGTACCCATCCATGTCCTTGCAAGGCAGATAGGAGCATGTGACGGGAATCGACGGATTGCAAAAGTCGAACGGCACACGAAGCAGCTCATTAAGTTTCTCCGTATGCTGGTCAACACCCTCAAGTGTCCTGGTTTTATCTGATACTCCGATAGCAAGCACACCGCCGTCAGCGTTAGCCATTGCCACGATGGGCACAGCCAAAGCCTTCGGGTCAATCTGAATGCTCTTGCAATCAAACGTCTGATCTTCCTTGCGAGTTATTATTTCTTGTATGGTCATATCGTTTGCAAATTTAATCAATTATGGTCTATTCTATTTATAATTCTACCCATTTTTACAATAGAAGGACTAAGCATCAATAAATCGATTACATCCATAACATTATCCGCCTCTTCAACATCTTCTTCGTCCATAAATAATCGATAACACTTCAAAAGAATCTCAAAGAGCTCTTCTTCATTGTAATGAATAGCAACATTTTTGCTGCCGATAAGCATCTTAATACATTGGCAACATTCATATGGGTATGCATTGCAATTTTTTTCAAGATATTTGATAATGTCATGAATGCCGCTCCCTATATAATTTTCAACCCATATCTTCAGCATATCCATAAAGAGATATATCTTCTCTTCTGGCATATGGTCACACCATAATAAGAAGGCGTCTCTAATCTTTTCACGTTTGTCAAGAGCAAAACCTCGCAAGAATTGCTCGCTTTGTTCTTCATAAGTTTCATCTGATAGATGCTTGTATGCCAATGGAATTATCTTTATTATAACTTCTTCTTCATTTTTTGAGAGTATATCGTCAAACATTGCTTTTGATAGGTCTTTTGCTTTTTCATATCTCATCCCGAAAAACATAATCTGTATCAATATTGGTTGAGCCCTTTTATTATTTATAATCATTCTGAAATACGGCAAAATAGACTCGGGACTATTATACCAGAACCAGTGCATCCTATCTGCGTTCAGAAAAAGATAATCGGAAATGGGCTTTGTGGCAAATCTGAGCATTACGTCATTGTAAAGGTCATTGTCATAACACTCTTTTTGCAAATAAAACATCGCTGTCAATTGTTGCTCAAGGCTTAGTTTGCCAGCATTTTCAATAAAGAATCTATAGACTTCTTGCTTTATTTGAGGATGTTTGCCCGCTTTTGTCAATGATTGTATAGCAAATCCTTGTGCACTGTTTATGCCAATATTTAACATGTCATTAACGACAGTATCACTATTAAATGAATCCTCTATATTTGCATCATACTTTGTATGGTATTCTGACAGTATAATGGTTTTCAAAAAATCCAGGATTTGATCAATGTGCGTCCCCTCAATTGCTGTAATTAGGTTAAGAACCTCAAATAGCTTATAGCTACACCCCTCTTTATGGATTCCTTCATACATATCCAAACATCTCCATAAAAATGGTAACAATTGATTCAAAGGAAAGTTTGCGATAATCAATCCTGCAAAACCTGACAACTTGTATAAAGCGGAAACATTATCATCCTCAAATAATTTGAAAACAAATGGTGCGAAATACTCAGCTCTTTCACTAACACATTGTTTGAAGGCATCAGCATGTACTCTCTCATCAAAAAAACGGTGCTTTCCATTAGCATAGCTCTTTATACCATAAAATGATTTTAGCCAGCTTTCAGATGAAACCGTTTTGTATTCATCGCTAGACATAAGACCCCCACAAACTGACGCAGCTGTTATATCGTGATCTGGTTTTTCATTCTGCCACTCATAACCAAATCGTCTGTTCAGTTCTTGATATCTTCTTTTAATTTGTTTATTGCGTAGATTTTCTGGGATGGACCAGATTAGTTTTCTTTGATTATACCCTAAATACGGAAAAAACAAGCCATTGTATGACCTATCCTTATCACAAACCTGAGCTGAATCTGATTTAAATTCATATATAAGTTTTTGGCACATCGCCAATGTGCTTAAATCAATCTGCGAAAACCATTTCCTTAATACTTCAAGATAATAATAGGAAATATCGCTAAACCCAAGCAGTTCGTTCAATAATTTATTATCTTTTAAAATCGATATAAGAGTTTCAGAGAACAGAGTTGGGCTACATATCATTGCTCTAAATGCAAATTCATAGCAGGTGGCTTCATTTTGATCGATCAACATTTTGACGTCCTCAATAGCTGCATTTGGACAAGTCTTCACTTTATCCATGAGCAATTCTACTAACCATTCATGTAATTTATAGACCTGATCATGACGACTTCCATATATAGGAAATACATTGTCGTAATCAATATCGCCCATACATGACTGAACTTTATATTTATTTATAGCTTTGATTATGCGGTCTCTCAATAATGGATAAAACTTATCTGGATGATCTTCTTTAAGAAAAGTACAGATATCATCCAAAGTACATTTAATTGCACCCCTATCATTCTCAACCCTATCTTCATTTGGTGATAGAATATAATCTAACAATTCAGGAATTTTCGAGAGCACAAACTCAACATTGCCCTTACACGCCTGATGCAAAAAATCTGCTTTGTCAAAAAATGTATTGCATAACACCTTATACCATTTGGTAACTATTTCTAGAGAATAATCCGGTGTGACATGTAATATTTTTCGAACAACAGTTTTTTTAGTTTCTTCATCATTAATTTTATCAACTATGCTATATACTTCTTTTGGACTATACTGAACATGATTCCACAAAAAGCCAATTACTTTTTCATAAACCGAATCACCAACTTTCATGTTACGGATGTCATCAATAATGATAGGTGTTATCACATTGAACCATTCTTTAATCCATGTTCGCCTTATAAATGCATAAAACAGTATTCTGTTTTTAGCATACAAATCCTTTATGCTTTTTCTTTCAAATGGAAGAATATCTCCCCGATTTGCCATGCCCCATAAAAACATGAGTTGAATGTGTGGCCTTATTTTCCCAGAGAACAGGATGGCTTGAACATCCTCATTATACTGTTTGATGTTTTTTGCTCGCTCATAATCAAGAACCACGTTCACCGTTGAACGAATAAATAATCCTTGATGCTTCTCCTCTGCCAACAGCTCATTAATAAACTGACGATTTTCTTTGGTATATAACCGTGCAAATACATAGTCATACATGCTCTGATGGAAGAAGCTTGCTCTATTATCAACTTGTTCTATCAAGCCCTGGCTTATCAGATAGTTTGCTTCTTTAAAAGAGTTTGTGTCATAATCCCATTGAGGTGTGAGCGTCTCATCTTGATATATTTTTTGAGCAAGATTATAGAGTATTTCTTCTGCAAGCCTTTTGTTAATACTTACTTCAGCCATGTCAATACTTTGCCTCCACAATTCATCGTAAAGCTCAGAAATAGATGTGAATGCCTTATTTTTCTTTTTATTACCAGCAAATACTTTGCAGAAAACATTTAGATGTTGTGGTGTCTGTAGAATTATAGCCGTTTTCTTGTCCAATTGTTTATACAGACCCTTTTGAAGTTTGTTCACAACTCCCTCAACTTCTTCATTGCTTAGTGCTCCTAATTTTATCTGTGCTTCATTCTCTAACTCACTTAATTTAGGATCAAATTCCAAATCGAAAGACCTACAAGAAACAATGATTCTTACATTTCTCAAACTGTTATTCGAAGAAAATAACTTGATTAAAGATATAACATTCTCAAGTTTTTTTCGGTCTTTCGTTATATATTGCGAGAGGGCATCAATCTGATCTATTATGAGGACAGCTTTCTTTTCCTGTATCAGGCTGGAGAACGTGTTTATCAAGACCTCAAGTTGTTCATTACTTGATAGCCCTAGCATTTGAAATCTATCGGCTTTGATTGCAAAACATTTTATGCCGTCTGCTTCCAGCCTATGTACTACTTGCTTCACGACAACGCTTTTCCCCATGCCGGCATTGCCTACAAGTAGTTTTACATTGGATTCATTTTCGGTCAAATCCTTAATGACCCAATTGTATAGTTGGCCTATTTCTTTACGCTCGATAAATGAATCCTTCAGGTGATGGAAGTTGTTATTGATCAAATAAAAAGCAGTGAGATTCTCACTTATAACCTCTTCCGCTTCCTTTATTGCTTGAGCAAAACGAGCCTTTTTTTCTTGAAAGATTTGTTTCCATCTGTCAATAGTAGATTCAACATTATTCCTGCTAACAATTTCATCTTGGCAAAAAGAATAAATATGGCTGGCGCAATTACCTTTTTTTTTATAATCCCGAATAAAATCTTCTGTTATGTACTTCCAATATAGCCTCTTTGCATCTGCATCAACAGAAAAGAATATACACACCTCATTTAACATCCGTTCAGCATAGGCTACAAAGTATCCCGGAATTTCCGCCTTATTCTTCCCTCTATATTTTGTTTTGTAGGTTTTTGCTTGTATGGTTATCTTACCATCAAGACCATTTTGGGAATCAATAAGTTCGATAAAGCCATCGGTATTTGATGACTTGTCATGACATTTAACATTGTGCGCAATAGCCTGAGTGCCAAGGAAAAGGGTCCTAATAAATATATTCGACTTTTCGTCTAGAATATCATTGGGATCTGTTACCTGCCTTGGCTTAAAAAATGTATCTTCCATTGCTAAATAAATAAGACGGATGCACTTTCTTCTAAGTTTCGCTTATTAGATATTGTATAAAATTCTGTCGCTGTCTGCTCCAGATACCGCCTCTATGAGGGAGCCCATAATAGTCTGTCAGTTCTTCTTCCAAAGCATCAAGAACGACAGAATCACAAAGTTTGTCAGCTTTATTGGTATCACAAAGCCATCCAATTTCAGTGAAACTTACGTTTGGAAGCAAGTAATAATGTATACGATTATCTGTTGCCCATACAGCACCCATTTCATTTAGACAGATCTCACTCTCCTTGTAATTTTGGGATATCATCAAGAAAGAGAAATCAGCTTTTTGTACATTTTCTCTGATATGTCGTCGAATATCCTCGCCATTTTTAATTCCCATCTCTTCAATCGAGGTACAGAAAATATCTTCATGACTCAATCCGATGCCTAGCTGCAATATATAATCTGTGAATTTCTCCATAATATCCTTATCCATAGAAGAATGACTAATAAAAATACGCTTAGCATTCTTCTTTTCTTCTAATGATAAGATACAATCCACAATTGTTTTCATTGCTGTATAATGAACTATTTTGTCACCTCTACTATAATCATCGTTATGTTGTCTTAGTTCATAACTAATGACAGGGTATTTATAGGCTATGACCGATTGTAATTCTGTAATTACATCTCGATATTCGTCAACATCCCCTTTTATCGTATAATCAGTAAACAATAATTTTCCATATGGGATAAGAGTTTTGTCGGCCCCTATCCTTTCATCGGAAATTCTTTTACACCTTAATGCCAACTGATATATATCCTTTTTCATTCCATCATACTAAAAAATGTGGCAGTTAAAAACTATTCTCTTTAGAAAATCCACTTAGAAACACGGCGCCAAATTATATCAAGAATGGCATCTGTTCTTTTATCTACCAAATCTCTATTCCAAGAATCATCTTCTTCCATCATTGAGATAGAGGCAAGATGTTTGTTGAAGTGAGAGTTTTTAAGCAGTTCCACTGTTTCTTTTTTTAGTTCAATGCCTAATCCTTCAGCGATTTTTTCAATATTTTGAATTATTGCTGGATCCTCCTCTGCCACGCACTTGTAGTATAGGAGTTTCTCTTTCCACTCTTTGTTTCCAGCTGATGAATTCAGTTTTTGAGGAAGTAACGTTAAATTGCCAAGAGATTGATAAGGCTCAATATGTGTATCATACAATTCTTCATCCCATACGTTATTTTTGTTGGTTTGAGGAGCAATATGTTCTATTGTCTTTAAATCACTAGAAGTCCATTTCTCAACTGTAAGATATTTTTGTCCACCTTCACGCCCCTCAATTATAATACCTTTCTGGTATGGATCGGTTATCGTTTCATGCGCAGCCATCAATAAAGCCAAACGAATTACGTCTTTACCAGTAGTGTCATATTTCAAATAATATTTGGCTTTCTCTTTCCATGCCTCGGCAGTACTAATCCCTTTGTTATTTTCTAGTACATTCTTAAGGTATTCTTTTACTGTGTCTACTGTAAAGCTTTTGTTTTGTTTGAAAAATTCACGGTATGTTGAGTCAAGCCCTGAATTTGAATAAGCGGAACGCCAAAGGAAGTAATACGCAGCTACAGCCTTTACAGTATCAATAAAAGATTCAACTGATTCAGGTTTTTGCTCTATTACGGAATCATAGATTCTTCCCAATATCGTGATAGCCATTTTGTGATTTGAAGCTTTCAAAAACAGAATGAGCATAGAGGCCAAATCAGCATCAGCAGAAGATCCAATTCCTGGGAAAGTAGCATTTTCTTTACCATCGTATTTCAACCAGCTTTTATAAAATTCTGCATAATTGCCCATTCGTTTGACAAAGTTTTCTTTATCTTCAAATGTCGTTTGGTCTGTATAAGCTTTATTCAATATTTTTCTTTGATAGCTGAAATGCGTTGAGACTGTACTACCATCAAAAGCAACAAAAAAAGATGTGATATAATCATTAGTCCGTTTGTTCTTTTGTTGTGCAGTAGCCGTTTCAGCCAAAAAAGCCTCCAGTTTCTTGAAATAAGTGTCGCTGGGAGAGTCTTTAAATTGACGGCCGGGCTCACCATTTACTGTATTAACGATTGTTGGTTTGAACGTTTCAATTGCAGTCAGAGGTGTACCAGTAGCATTAAGTGACTGGAACATATCGAAAGCCCAATCGTCATCAGTTGGCTGAATAATAGTGAAGCAACATCTATCAAGTAAGTAGTGACATATCGCTGCCACTTGAACCAACTCACTAAGAATAAATGAATCTGTATTGCTCTTTGAATAATCTTGTAGTTTTATCAAATCAACAAGATCTGTCCTCTCATAATCCCATAGAAACTCCTGTGAAATATTCTCAATAATACTAATAGGAGATGCAAATACATCTTCTTCACAACTTGGATTTACTTTTTTCAACCACTTTTCAATATCTTTGCTATTCTGATATAAAAGAGAATTCTCAAATTTCTCTTTTGACAGTGTTGGATAGGACTTCTTTCCAGCACTTAATTCCACCTCAATAAAGCGTGCCAAATAATTCGAAAGTTCCGACTGATAAGCTTCGTCTATGGAATGATCACGAGTCCAGTAGTCTTTTGCTCCTCTTATTATTTTGGGCTTTCTCGGGGGCGTTCCACGTCCCAAATCAAAACTATATACGGCTAATAGTTTTTTTGTCCAAAAACTGCAAATCTCATCAACTTCATTAAAAATTGGATTTGATTCTTTTAGTTTCTTTTTAATTTCATAAAAGCGTTTTGTCAACAATGTTGCCATTAAGGCAATGGTAGAGACACGTTGCTGACCATCAATAAGCTTTTCAATTTTTGAAGGTATTGCTTGCGGATCACGAGGATAAATATTACTGCGATTAGCCTCAATCACAGTAATAACAGTCCCAAGGAAACGTATTTCCTTGTTGTCTGTATGTGTTGTATATTCTCCCGATGCAAGCCTTTGAACACCTCCCGTTAAATCCTCAAGTAACTGCTCAATATTATCACTGTCCCAACTATATTCTCTCTGATATAGGGGAATATACAATCCTTGACCTGGTTGACTCAAAAAATCAAGCACACTTCTGTTTTCGGTCAAGAAAGATTTTTCAATATTCAATACTGCCATAATTTGTATGGGTTTTAAATGAAACAATTTGCACACATTATATCGTCGCCAAGAACATCAACAAGTGTTGTTCCTTTTTTGTTAGCTTTGTTCTCTTTTTGACGTTCAATAATATCAAGTTTTATTTGGCGTATTCGCTCAGGCTTAATCAAGTCAGCAAGACTCTCGTTCTGATTCCATGTATAGCCGTCTTTTTCAAACTCCATCGCTTTCATATAGAGATCTGGATGCTGCTCATAGAGCCAAATCCATTCTATCTTTTGCTGAAAGAAACAGAAGTAGCAGCCAGAACGACTGCGGCAATAGGTGCCTGTCTCACCATCTACTTCGAAAGGTATTTCCTCATAGTATGCTGGTACGCCAATGCCACTTTCACGCAACAAACGGAAGATATCGTCTTTGACAAGCACATCAGTATTATCAAGCAAGGGAAACGAATCAAGTTTACCAACAGGATAATCGGTAGTCTTGAGGAACTCGAACACTGCATGGTTGAACAGGCGGATGTCATAATCTAGCAATGCATTCAATTTTCTAGAGTAAAAGAACTGCTTAGTAATAGGTCGCTTCACGGTTTCTAATATCTCGTCGCGTAAGAAACCTTTTGAACAAAGCCGCTCATAAATAGCCACAATCTGATTGAGGTTATCATTATGCAAGACCTTATTGATGACATCAATGCTCCATATATTGCGTCGGAAGGGGAATATGGCTTGAATATTCGGCTTACTAGAGATATATCCATCACGATCTTCGTCACCACGGATGCCGACATATGATACAGCATAGTCATCACCTACAAATTCCTCGAACTTCTCCAACTTCATTTTCTTAGTACACCAGCGCGATTGGGAAGAAGGGAGAAATCCGCCCATTGCTTTCAAGAAATGATGGAAAGGCGTTGGCTCAGTAGTACCCTCCGCAGCTTTTAGTTTTTCAATATGTCCCAAATAGGCTTCCAATCTGTTGATTAGTGTTTCTGTTTCAGCCAACTCGCAACCAGTATCTGAATTATAGTACTCAATCTCAAGTGATGGGTACTTTTGCTTCAGATAGACAGCGAGTGCCGCACTATCCTTACCGCCAGATATGCCTAATACATGTCTAATTTTCATTCTTCATTCTTTTATTAAGTATTGACAACAAAGTACATATGTCAATATTGTTGTCGCCAGAAAGTATTTGATCTATTTTCCTTTCAATCTCAGATGAACGCTTACGGTCTTTTGCAGACAGGATATAGGTTTGATTCCGATAGCTATTTCCATGGTTTGTAACCATATCGAACGAGAATGCATCTTCCGTTTGTCCATCAATTGTTTTCCGTGATATGTCTGCATACTTCTCACATTCTCGGAAAAGAAAAATGAGATCATCTAAAAGCTTATCTTCTTCCTCGTCGCGCAGGGCATCTAATCTGTGATCTAAAACTGAATAACAGATGGATTGATACCATAAAGTCCTGTTGTCGTATTCCACAGTAGCATGGTGATAAAACTCTTTTTGTTTGGAAGATAGTAGATATACCTTCACACCACGCAAGCGATCCTGGATTTCACCAAAATACTCATTGTAGTCATAAGACTTCAACCCCAAACTTTCGACTAACCTATTTTCTATTCGGTCAATCAATTCAGTATAGCACCCACGCAATTCACGGATGGCTTGCTGAACAACCTTGCCATACTCGTTAATTGCTCCTTCCTGTTTCAGCTTTTCATCATTAAAGCCTAATGCCTTGGGTAAATCTTCAAAGAAAGCCTTTTCTGGGTCTCTTGCCGTAGCTAAGGCATTACGGAAACGCAATGTTGACTGATGGGCAAATTTACGTGTCTGTTTAGCATAGTCATTTAAATTCTTGTAGAAAAACAGGAAGGGTTTTATAGTTTCAATAAACTTATCGCTCTTGATGCTGAATTCGTCTTCAAGCCTTACAAAACGACGATACTGATTGAAAAAACCAAGTTTTACCCCATCTACAGCGTATGCTTTAACCTCATAATCTGACGCATGCTTTTTCAGAAGTTCAAAAAACTCCATATTGATGTTGGGAACGAACACATTATTTGATAAGTTATAAAGAGCAAAATCTTGCCGCTTAATAAATAAAAATGTGGGAACCCAGAAGTCAATAAATCCCTGCTTTAACTTATAGGGCTGCGAAGAGAGAATCTTGATGAGCTCTGAGATCTTACGAGCTTTGTTAATTGTGCTCTGGAGGAAGTTTTCGCTTGCTTCCCACAGGGATTGGATACCGCCATCATTCGGTCGATCTGTGAACTGACCATTCACATGTAGACCTGTGTTCTTTAGCAAAGAAAAATAGATGGTTTTCTCTGGCGGAAACTTATTGTCTTCAAATCCAAGGACGCCTTCAGCATTATGTTCAAGAAGTGCTTTTAAAAAACTCTTCCGGGCAGAAGCGATGCTACTGCTCAGTTTATGTTTGTTGAAAAGCTCGTTATTCATGATGGGCGTTTCACTGTACACATCATCGCAGACCCTTGACAGCAACATGTTGAATTCCCGATGAGAGCCAACCTTTTGCTTCTGCCCTTTATATATCCATGTAACACGGTTCTTGTAGGCAAAGAGATTCTCACTGATAGCCTTATTGAGCAACGTCTCTTCAAACTCCTTCAGTTTCGTTATCTCTGCTACTGCAACTCTGTCTTCCTTATCAAGAAGCACCTTGGTAAGAATATAATCATATTTTTGTATGTTATATAGATGGTCGATAATCTCGTCAGTATTGTTAAAATAAGCAAAAATGAGAGCATGCTCATTCTCTGAGCTGAATTCCATGACTCTTTTCAGTGTGTCTTTCTTAGAAGAGAATATCAACTCAATGTAGCCATCAGTATCACCTGTTGGTATTATGTCACGTGGCTCTTCTAATATTTCATAGTCAAAAAATCGAGGAGTCCCACGCTGATAATAATGAGCTTTAACTGGTGAAATTCGTTTATTGAAGAAAAAGTTCAGATCATCGATATAGACTATGGGACGTGACACAATGGCGCTGGCACGGTCTATTTCTGCCTCTATGTCTATGTCTGTACCCTGGAACAACATAAGCCTTTGCTTATAACGAGCATATCTGATGATCTTGAATTGAATAAGGCGATGAATTATTACTGCAGCATTAGGTATGTTCATTGCCCATTGCGCATATCGCACCATTTGTTCCTCAGTCAAAGTTGAACTTGCTATAGCGTAAAGATTCAACAAGCCGATAGCTTTCACGATGGCAATAGCATCTTGCTTTTGTGTGCGGCTTTCCCAATCCAATCCTTCAACTCGCTCAATTGATACCTGCATGGAACTCCAAGCCATCGAATCGGCATTAGCATCTTTCAGATATGAATAGAAGTTGTATACGATATAGTCATATACGTGCTGCAAATTAAAGGTTGTATTAGCATGTGGCACAAAATCCATTAAAGAATTAATGCCCCTTGCAGAAAGGAAGGTAAATAGGGAACGTTCGTTCTGCCCATATCGCGTGATAGCTGAAGTAATGGAGTATGCAGAAAAGACATCCAAAGGATAAAGGTTGTTGGCCGTTGAAGCAGACATAGCATCTGAAACAAATCGCATTTCTTTTGCCAATGGAAAGAGTTTGTCTGTATTGTCGTCCATCGTTTTTGCACTAGGATGAACAAGACGAGAAGCAAGGTAAAGAATTTGCTCTATAGGTTCAACAAAGGTTATTTCTTTGAATCGTCCTTTTACCTTGATCCATTCATTCTTTTGCTCCTGAGATAATTCTTTTGCATAAGATGCAAAATTCTGATGTAACGTGGTTAACATCAAGATTTGTCGAGATGGCACATTGACGAACTCTGCAAACTTCTGCATGAAATATAGTTCCTGCTCAGGGTTGTTCTTGGCTGCATGTTCCAAAATCTTGCCGAACTCATCAATGACTATCAGCAAGAATTTGTTCTTTGCCTTAAGTTCATTACAATAAGAGCGGAGTTCATCAAGTATGCTGTTTTGCCGACCTTCAATCCTCAGTTTTTTTTGAAGGAGATAGGACAGTTCCGCATAATCTCCCACTATGTTCAACACCTCTACATCTTTCAGTGAAGTGATATTCTTCGGATTAACAAAAATCTTTTGCTTGTTCTTTTTGGCCATGTCGGCTTCCAGGGCAAGCAGGAAACTGGACTTGCCTGTTCCGTAAGAACCAATAATTGTGAAAGAATGAATGCCCGAACGGAAGCCATCTACGATGCTTTGAGCCGCTCTTTGGGCGTTTGGTGTTACGATATATTGCGTGGCGTCAAATACAGAACTCTCTATATTGGCTGATAAACTAAACTCTTTCATAATACTTGTCTAAAACATCAAATGGTTCCAACGACTTAGTAAACTGCATCTGTCGTATGCCTGCCACATCGCTATAAGTCATTTCATCGGGATATTTTTCCGATAAGAACTTCAGCATATCAATCGTTTCCAGATCAGTCATGCAGAAAGACAACCCAAGTGTTTGTAATACATCGTAAGGAACTGTGTTGTCTTCGCCCTTCATCTTAATCAAACCGTAAAGAAATATTTCAGGAGTGACACGACGCTTTCCCTCTATATTGAAAAAATATAGTTTGCTCTCTTCTTTATGCCTGATTACGTCAAGATCTAAAAGAAGTGAAGAATAATCTTCGTTAGAATGGGAATTTCGGTGTGGTAAGCAATAATTCTGCAAAAGTACCCCTACATCTTTTTTTACTGTGTTTTGATTAAACAAATACTCTTTGCCTTCTTCTCTTAATCTTCGATGCACATTATCAACAACTTGGCCCCGCTCAAACTGTTTCCTCTCTCTTTGGAAGTAATTAAAGAAAATGTGATATAGAGACGCTTCTTCAGAAAAAATAAGTGTGAAATGGAGTAGCCATAGAGTAGCTAGGTCCTCAAGATACTTGTCTTTGCCGTTTTCCTCATCAAACAGATAACGTCCCAAATCCGTGATGCCATTAGCATCATAAATTCCGAATACTTTAAGCCAATAACGAATAGACGCAACCATGTTTTTGCCGACACCTAAATCTATGACTGCATCAGGATTATTAAAGTTTTTCCCTTGAACAACAAAATCATACCCCTTCTTTAGCCATAGGGTTTTACAAGGGAATGATTCATGTCCTGAGAATATGTATCTATTAGTCATTGTTACTTCACTAAATTGATTCTACGTATTTCTTGTTAAATAACTCACCTATTTCCACCTCAAGAAGTTTGGCTATCCGAAGATACGTTCCCATTGGTGGTTGCGAAGAGTTGGTGCACCATTTTGACACAGTGGTAGGCGCACAGCCTAACTGCTCAGCCAGCCACTTGTTGGTTCTTTTTTTCTCGGCAAGAACCACCTTGATGCGGTTGATATCTTTCTCCATCGTCATTCTTTAATGTTATGTCGCAAAGGTAACCATTTTCAACGAAAAAATGGTGCAGATTATCACTTAAATT
>JAEEGL014533603.1_pt1 | contig 13459 bp, 9 predicted proteins | sample 9134231 | NCBI WGS metagenome assembly JAEEGL01 (sample SAMN16246548, study PRJNA631951) | gut metagenome | biome: gut microbiome; feature: rumen; material: fiber-attached | host: Bos | place: Iran: Karaj | collected 2018-10 | reverse complement strand
CTGATGGTGGGCATTCTCGGGTCGTCCCATCCGCTGACAATTCCAAGTTTGACGAGGTTAAGAAGCTTTCGCTTGCTCATCACGAAGTAGTTGATGTTGAGCCTTGCGAACTCGTACTGATGCGGTGTGTGCTCTATTCCGTCGATGGAGCAGGCCCAGTCGTAGGCCGGTCTGTGGTCCTCGAACTCGAGTGTGCAGATCGAGTGGGTGATTCCCTCAATGGCGTCTGAGATGGGGTGGGTGAAGTCGTACATCGGGTAGACGCACCACTTGTTGCCTGTTCTCGGATGCTCTGCGAACTTGATTCTGTACAGAGCCGGGTCACGCATGTTGATGTTCGGGCTGGCCATGTCGAGCTTTGCCCTGAGAAGGTATGTTCCCTCCGGGTATTTGCCTTCTCCCATCTCCTTGAAGAGCCTAAGGTTCTCCTCGATGCTTCTGTCTCGGTCCGGGCTGTTCTTTCCGGGGGTGGTGAGGGTTCCCCTGTTCTCCTTGACCTGCTCAGGTGTCTGGCCGTCAACGTAGGCAAGGCCCTGCTTGATCAGGTTTATGGCAATCTCATGGAGCTTGTCGTAGTAGTCTGAGGCATAGTACTCATGCTCTCCCCAGTCAAAGCCAAGCCATCTGATGTCGCTCTTGATGGAGTCTATGTACTCCATGTCCTCCTTTGCAGGGTTGGTGTCGTCGAGCCTGAGGTGGCAGATTCCGCCGTACTTCTGGGCAAGCCCGAAGTTCAGGCAGATGCTCTTTATGTGTCCGACATGCAGATAACCGTTGGGCTCCGGCGGGAACCTTGTGACGATTGTGTTGTTCGGAACCCTTCCGTTTGCAAGGTCATCCTCGATGATCTTCTCTATGAAATTCAGAGGAGCTTTCTCCTCAGATTTTGTCTCTTCAGGCCTGATGTCTTCAGTGCTGTCCACGTTGTCCTCCGCTGCCCTTCCAAAGGGGCTATAAGGTGATAGCTGATAGTAACATAATTGTAAAGATTGCACCATATAGTGTATCATGTCGGCGGAGGGTTTGATGATAGCTTCGGTCGGTGAGTCCCTAATTGACTGCATCAACGGACAGAACCACATAGGCGGTTGTGCCCTGAACACGGCGCTTGCTGCCGCAAGGCTTGGTGGGGCGGTCTCCTATTTCGGAAAGATCTCATCCGACGACTTCGGCCATATGATCCTTGAGAGGATGATAGACGACGGGGTGCTTTTCGACCCTCAGCTGTGCAACAGCGACAAGCCCACATTATGCAGCATTGCAAACACTGATTCGGAAGGGAAGGCCACCTACGTTTTCAACTACAAGGGCACTGCGACCTGCGACATCACCAAAGAGGAGCTTTCAAGGTCTTTCTCAAACGAGGGTGACATTGACATTGTGTTCTTCGGTTCGATCTCGCTTCTGATGGAGCCTGGGTGCAATGCCATCCTGCCTGCCATTCGCAGCATTGCGACAAGGCCGAAGCTCGTTTTCGACCCGAACATAAGGCCTGCTCTGATACAGGATCCTGAATCCTATCGAAAGATGGTGTTTTCAATCGCCGGTGAGTGCAATCTGGTCAAGGCAAGCGACGATGATGTGATCTACCTCTTCCCCGATTCGGACATCGAGGAGGCGATGAGAAGCTTTGCAGCTCTTTGCAAAGGTGCTCTTGTGGTGACAATGGGGTCGCAGGGAAGCGCATGGCTTTGTAAGGGCAGGGTTTTCAGAAGCCCTGCGTGCAAGGTCGATAATGTGGTGGACACCGTAGGATGCGGAGACACTTTCGCAGCTGCTCTTCTGGTCTATCTCCAGGAGAACGGTCTATCAGGTTCTCTGGAAGACTTGGGCGAACATGATATTTCAGCTGCCCTTGCGTTTGCTGGCAAGGCTGCGGCGTTGAACTGTCTCAGAGAGGGGTGTGACCCTCCCATGAGAACGGAGATGGAATGAAAGGCAAGAACAGGATTCTTCTGATACTTATAATCGCAGCCTCTCTGGTGGTGGCTTCGTTCATCGGCATAGCGCTTGTAAGATGGACGGGTGCTCTCTCTTCGAAGCAAAGGGTTCAGGAGCTGAGAAAGGCTCTTCAGGAGGTCATCGAGACCACAGGCGAGAAGGGGCTTCTGGAGATGGCAGGGGTCCCTGTAGACAACATCTTCTATGGAGATTCTGGAGTTTCACTGTTCATCGGTGACCGTGGGGCTTGGACCTACAGCGACGACGAGCTTCAGAACATAAGCATATTCGAACGCAGCAACAGGGCAGTGGTGCATATCGAGACCCAGGTGACTGACGATTCGTCATACTTCGATGCGGTTCCTCAGAGTGACACTGGTTCAGGGTTCCTTATCTCAAAGGACGGTCTGATCGTCACAAACCACCACGTCATTGAAGGGGCATCTATAATCACCGTCTCCCTCTATGACGGATCCGTCTACGAGGCACAGCTTCTCGGCTCTGACAAGGAGAACGACATTGCCGTCATCAAGATTAGTCCTACCGTAGGTTCAGTCATAGACATTCTTTCATTCGGTGATTCCGACTCCCTTGTCGTCGGCCAGAAGGTCATTGCAATCGGTAACCCGTTCGGCTATGACAGAACGATGGTCACTGGAATAATCTCAGGTCTTAGCCGACCAATCAGAGACGGTAACGGCAACGTTCTTCTGGGCATGATCCAGACCAGCGCTCCAATCAACCCGGGAAACAGCGGAGGACCGCTGTTGAACACCGACGGACAGGTAATCGGAATCAACACATCCATCTACAGCACAAGCGGAACAAGCCAGGGGATGAACTTCGCAGTCGCCTCAAACACAGCCGCAGCTTCCGTCAACGACCTTGTGAACTACGGCAAGGTCAGCAGAGGATGGCTGGATATCGTTCCTGTGCAGCTTTCCCAGGCGATTGTCGATTATGCATCGCTGAAGGTCTCAAGCGGCCTTCTTGTCAGCCAGATCGTTCCTGGAGGTCTTGCAGACCAGGCAGGTCTGAGGGCCGGTACCCAGCAGGTCAGATACGGATCGTCCGTCATCTATCTTGGTGGAGACGTCATCACTGAGATCAACGGGGTTTCCGTGACTGACTACAGCGACATGTTCACAGCCCTGTCCAACACCAAGCCTGGGGATGTGGTTCCGGTCATGGTCTACCGCAACGGCACAACGATCAGACTCCAGATCGGTCTGGTCGAGAGAACGGAAGAGAATCTCAGCTGGATCAACAGGTGAGGCCATAGACAGATATGCCGGATAACAGATACCCCTCAGAGCCGTTCAAATTCCAGATTCCCGACAAGGACGACTACCAGAAGATGCGCTTCCACCCAGGTCCTGATGGCCCGGGAATGGCGGAGGTGGACTCATCCTGGGGAGGGGACCTTGTGTACAACGTACACGGTCCTGTGCAGTGGACCGACAAGAAGTTTGTGGTCCATGCCCCCTTTGACGTCTCTGGCGACCAGCAGCAGGCGATAGACAAGCTCTCCGAAGGTGTTCTTCAGGGTGACAGGTTCCAGACTCTGAAGGGAGTCACCGGCTCCGGAAAGACCTTCACCATGGCCAAGATCATAGAGAAGGTCCAGCGTCCGACTCTGATTCTCTCCCACAACAAGACCCTTGCAGCTCAGCTTTACAGGGAGTTCAGATCATTCTTCCCCGAGAACAGGGTGGAGTACTTCGTATCTACATACGACTACTACCAGCCAGAGGCCTATGTGCCCGGCAAAGACCTGTACATCGAAAAAGATGCGGATGTGAACGCAGAGATAGACAGGATGCGACTTTCGGCCTCGTTCTCTCTTATGGAGAGGCGTGATGTGATTGTCGTGGCCACAGTCTCCTGTATCTTTGGTCTTGCAAACCCCGTGTCTCTCAGGGACATGACCCATGTGTTCCGCACAGGTCAGGTGTTTGACCACCGTTCGGAGCTTGAGCAGCTTGCAAGGATGCAGTATGAGCGTAACGATGCTGTTCTGACTCGCGGATGCTTCAGGGCCCATGGGGACATAATCGAGATCTGCCCACCGTATCTGGACAATGCTGTGCGGATCACGTTGGACTGGGACACCATCGAGAGCATTCAGTGGTTCGACCCGATTTCCGGTGAGAAGCAGAACAAGCAGGAAAGCTTCACCTTGTATCCTGCAAAGCAGTTCGTCATGCCGAAGGAGCAGGTGGTTGCCGCCATCGAGAGAATCCGAAGCGAGATGGAGAGCCAGTACGAGTATTTCATCAACACAGGCCATCCGGTCGAGGCCGAGCGCATAAAGACCCGTGTGGAGTACGATCTGGAGATGCTTCAGGAGATCGGATACTGCCCTGGAATAGAGAACTACAGCAGACCGCTTTCCAACCGTGCACCGGGCGAGCGTCCTGCGGTGCTTCTGGACTACTTCCAGCCTGATTTTCTGACCTTCATCGACGAATCCCATGTGACATTGCCCCAAATCGGTGCCATGTATGAGGGGGACCACTCCAGAAAGGCGAATCTCGTCCAGTATGGCTTCCGCCTTCCTTCCGCCTTGGACAACAGACCGCTGAAGTTCGATGAATTCGACAAGGTCACTGGCCAGAGGATCTTCGTCTCCGCAACGCCCGGCAAGCTTGAGAAATCCCTTTCGACACAGGTCGTCTCGCAGGTGATCAGACCTACAGGCCTTTTGGATCCGGACATCAGCGTAAGAAGCACGGAGGGCCAGATCGAGGACCTCTTCGGCGAGATCAGAAAGTGCACCGCAAAGGGTGAGAGGGTCCTTGTAACAACGCTTACGAAGAAGATGGCCGAGGACATCTCCGACTTCTTCGCCTCAAAGGGCGTCCGAGTCCGCTATCTCCACTCGGAGATCGAGACCATTGAACGTGTGGAGATCCTGAAGGAGCTGAGAGCAGGGGAGTTCGATGTCCTGGTGGGAATCAACCTTCTCAGAGAAGGTCTTGATCTGCCTGAGGTGGCGCTGGTGGCGATCCTTGATGCCGACAAGATAGGTTTCTTGCGTAGCGCGACGTCTCTGATTCAGACCATAGGAAGGGCTGCCAGAAACGTCAACGGTAGGGTCATCATGTACGCTGACCGCATCAGCGACGCCATGCGTGAGGCCATTGACGAGACTCGAGAGAGAAGGGCGATCCAAAGCGCTTACAACACGGAGCATGGGATAACCCCGAAATCCATAGTCAAGGCCGTTGAGGATATACTGGAGCGCGAGCATGAGGAGGCTGCCCAGGACGAGAAGCAGGACATCTCCATCAGAAAGGCTGGCTACAACCTTTTGGATGCTGCTCAGAGGCGCAAATACCTCAAGGAGCTTGAAGCTGAGATGCTTCAGGCAGCTAAGGATCTCGAGTTCGAGAGGGCTGCTGTTCTCAGAGATGAGATAAAAAGCATCAAAGAGATGAAATTTGACTGAGTTTTTTTCGAAAAAACGTCAAATACGGTTAATTATCAATGCATTTTGTAAATCTTTTGGTTTTACAAATTCGGAATCTGTTATATCATTGTATGAGAAATCACTAACTGGAGCGTTCAATGTCTAAGAAGAACAAAGTAATCAAGCTTGCATCGAAGAACAGAGATAGAGGTCAAGACTATCTCGTAACCTACAACGGCGTGCAGATGACACGTGTCGAGCGTGAGGCCCTTATCAGAGCATCCCGCACGAAGACTGCCGACAAGGATACAAAGAAGGCTGCCAAGAAGGGCACAAAGGTTGCTGAGCCAAGCCACAGCAAGCTGTTCAATATGCTTCACCCGAACAAGAAGCAGACAGTCGCTCCAGATCTGAAGTCTGTTGACGTCGCTGCCGTACAGAAGAAGGCAGAACCTGCAAAGGAGCCGAAGAAGGAGCCTAAGCAGGAGCCCAAGAAAGAGCAGAAGAAGGAGCCGAAGAAGGAACCTGTCGTCGAGAAGAAGGTTGAAGCTGCCCCAGAGCCTGTTGAGGAAGAGAAGAAGGTCGAGGTTGTTCCAGAGCCAGTTGCAGAGCCAGTTGTCGAAGCTGCTCCAGAGCCGGCACCTGCACCTGCACCTGCACCAGGTCCTGCAGTCGTCACCGGAGACGATGACTTCGAGGATGAGGATGATGACGATGAAGAGGATGACCTCACTGAGGAGCTCAACCTCCGCAATGCAAAGAAGCGCATAAGCCCGAAGTTCGTCATGAGAGTCGGAAAGACCTCAGCAAAGAGCTGCGACGAGTACATCAACGCAGAGGCTGGTCTTGATGAGAAGATTGCTGCAGTCGATGCAGAGATCAAGAAGGCCAAGACTCCTAAGGATGCTGATGATGCCGTCAAGGCAGAGTACAACGAGAAGAGAAAGGCTCTCAGAGCCGAGAAGAAGAAGCTCGAGCTTGAGAAGAGCACTAACGCCAGCAAGGCAGTTGCACTTGAGCGTGCAGCAGACGGATACTGTGACATCTTCACACTGCTCACAGGCAAGATCCTCCAGGTCAGAAAGACCGAGAGAATCAACGAGTACCATCCTCTCACAGAGGAGCAGGAGCTCGAGGTTCTCAACAGCCTCTGGGCAGACAAGAGCGCAAGAAGGGCTCCGAAGAAGAAAGCCTGAAGCGACTGTGGCCAGATATGATGAAGGCTCCCGATTGGGAGCCTTCTCTGTTTTGTTGAGGTTGTTCAGTGACGAATGAGCCTTCCGTCGTTGTACTCCAGTATCTTCGTCATTCTGATTCCTGCGGTGATTGAGTCCGATGCAGGTTTGTATGGGGTGTAGACCTTGATGATCAGGTCGTCATACATGGCTGTGACAAGGTACTCTTTTCCAAGGTATTCGCTTCTGATGATCTTGGCGTTCTCGAAGCGAAGGTGAGGGAAGAACTCAGGGAATGGAAGGCCAGGCATGTCGTTGACCACCATGTCCTCAGGTCTGAACAGAAGCCTGTGCTCAGGACCGTAGCACTGGTAGATTACCTTTGAGCGCTCGGTTTCAGGGACCCTCAGCGTCTTGAGAATCACATCATAGGGGAGAATATTGCATTCGCCCATATATAGGGCACAGAACTCTGAGCACGGACGTCTGTAGATGTCTTCCGGGGAACCGGTTTGCTCAATATGGCCATCTCTCATCAACACAATCCTGTCAGAGATGCTCAGAGCCTCCTCCTGGCTGTTTGTCACAAGCAAGGTCGTTATGTTCGTCTTCTTCTGAATCTCTCTCAGTTCAATTCTCAGAATGTGCTTGTCCTTTGCATCCAGAACCGCAAACGGCTCATCCAGCAGAAGCACATCAGGCTCTGAGGCCAAGGCGCGTGCAAGGGCAGTCTTGTATTTCTCGGAAGGTTGGATCTCGCTTATCCGCCTCTTCTCGAAGCCCGAAAGGTTCACAAGCTCCAATATCCGTCTGACCTCTGCGTTCTGCTCTTCCTTGGCTAGGTGCCTTCCCTTGATCGAGTAGCAGATGTTCTGCTCAACGGTCATGTTCGGGAAGAGGGCATAGTCAGGAAGAACGATTGCAGCCTTGCGCTTTTCAGGTCCAAGAGCCGTTACGTCAGTGCCTTTGATCTGGACGGAACCCTTGAATGGGGACTCCAGCCCTGCAATGATCTTAAGAACGGTGCTTTTGCCGCAGCCTGAAGGACCTATGATGGAGATTAGTTCCCCTTCGTTGACGCTAAGGTCGAACTCGAGCTTTAGTTTCGGATAAGTCTTTCTGATGTTGTCGCAGATCAGGATGCTTTTGTCTGGCATTATAATTCCTTCCTTAGAAGTCTGCCGCCGAGAAGCAGCAGGACGAAACTGAAAACGGTCATCATAAATGCGAATGCACAGGCATCGTGCATGTAGTTGCTTGCAAATGTTGCTTTCTCAAGCAGATCGGACATGAAGAATGGGGTGTACTTCATGGTCCAGATGGCTACAGATATAAGGAAAGAAGCGACATGGACAGGGGCAAGAAGCTTTCCCTCGGTCTGTCTGTAGCTTTTCCCTGCACCGTATCCGAGAGTCTCTGAAGCTGTTCTGTAGCTTGGGTCAACTGACCTGGACCTTGGAAGGGTCACCAGAACCGCAAAAGGTGTGAGGAACACAATATCAGAGAGAATCTCATATACAATCAAGGGGACAGTGGGTGTGTATGTGACGAAGCTCGAGTAACCTTTCATCACCAAATTCATCCCCATTGCCATTGCAATCAAGGTCAGAAAGACCGGTAAACGGAACGATTTGACTGCATATGAGAGTCTGGATGCGAGAAAAGAGGCTATCAGGGCACTTGGAACTGCACATGTCACCATGGCCAGAACGGCCTCGGTGCCTGCTGACCAGCTGAACAGAAACAGGTCTTTGAATTCGGAGAATGTGAATCCTGCATCAGAGGAAAATGCCTCATATGCAAGAATCGAAGGGCCTGCCACTGTCAGTGCAAAGAGCAAAAGGCAATACAGCAGAACATATAGATGTGAAGCGAAGCCCGACGGCCTTTGTGCGCTGTTGCGCACGGCTACGGATGTCAGCGCCCGCTTTCCGTAGAGTGAGCAGGTGAAGACCATTACGGCAACCAGGGACACAAGAAGCGAGGCAAGTGGAATGGATGAGAGGCTTTCTGTCATGCATCTGACGAAAACAAGTGCAAATGCTCCCAAGATGGATCTTCTGAGATAGGGAAGGGTAACTGTGAAAAAGACACGTCCTCTATTTGCACCCAGAGTTCTGGCACTATCCATTATGCCATCTTCAATGCCTTTCCAGTAGCTGCCTATGACAAGCACCACGAGCGGGATGTTCAGAACCAGCAGTGCAATTGCACTCTCCATGCCCTCAATCGGGAAAGAGAGGCCTGCATATGACTTTAGCCTTGTGATGGACAGGATTATGCTTGAGGATGGGGAAGCAAGACTCAGAAGGCAGAATGCCCATACGAGTTTCTTGAGAGGAAAACGATATCTGGCCATTATGTGGGCTCCTGGAAAACCCAGAAGCACTGCTGCGATTGCGCAAATGGCGCAGATCGCCGTTTCCTTCAGAAAGGCATTTAGGGTCGTTGCATCCTTCAGAGACGTGAAGGCGGATGTGGCATCCGTCAGTATCACCATCACAAGCGGGAGCAATGTGATGAGGACAAACGGCACCAAAGCGAACAGAGTATGTCTTCTGTCAAATGAATCCGATCCCTTCACACCAGTTATGATATCATAAACAATTCCATTATGCTATTGCGTGTGCATGGACAGCTACTTGGCTTGCCCTTGACGATGGCTTATAATTGACGTGCCATGGTACAGTTCTATCTGCTGTCAGTCCTGTTTCTCATAATCTCCGCCGGTCTGCTTCTTGTGGACAAATATGGGACGACGTTCCTGTTTCTCATAAACCTCAAGACCTTCTACAACTCGCGCAAGGTCGTCAGGATCGTCTATCTCTCAATCGGCCTTCTGATTGCGGTGGCGATTGTGATGTTCCCGATAGAACCCGGGCCTGTTGTGCTTGGAGACATACTTCCCGCTGCAAACATAATGATCGTTCTCCTTTACTTCTTGAAGAATGTGGGCAAGGGTGAGAGCGTCGTCGACTACAACAACGGAAAAAGAAACGCCCTGGGCTTCGTTACCCTGGGCGTTGCACTTGTTCATTTCCTCTTTCCGGGAATAGTGATCATCTGATTGTCACAGAACCGTTCCGTTGGGGATGCAAGCTCCCTTGTTTATCACTATGATTCCGTCGTGGATTGAGTAATCGCCGTAGTCTCCCTCTTTCCTTGGGATGTCATCAATTCCGATACGGCAGCCTTCACCGATTCTGACGTTCATGTCAATGATGGCCTTCTTGATGATCGAGCCCTTTCCGATTCCGAGATTCGGGATTCCCTTCCTGGCGTTCTCTGCCTTCTGCGCCTCAGATTCGTAGTACTTGGCACCCATGCAGTAGACTCCATCAAGCGATGCTCCGCTTTCGATGATGGTTCGCACACCGATGATGGAGTTCACGATGTATGCGTTTGTGATGATTGAACCCTCAGAGGTGAGAGAGCTGGTGATGTTGCTGAAATTCACCTTTGTGGCTGGAAGATGCCTTCTGTGTGTGTAGATCGGCATCTCCTCATCATAGAAGTTGAACTTCGGGCTGATGCTTGCGATGTCAAGGTTAGTCTCATAGAAGGCCTTGATAGTTCCGATGTCCTCCCAGAATCCGTTGAACAGATAGGAAGCAACAGGTTTGCTCTTTGTCAGCTCCGGGATTATCTCCTTTCCGAAGTCGGTCTTGTCGTTGTTCAGGGCCTCCTCCATGGTCTTTGCTGTGAAGATGTAGATTCCCATGGATGCAAGGTACTCGTTGCTCTGGTTCGGCTTCTCTCCGAGAGAGTCCTCCAGATACTTGGCATTGACCTTGTAGTCTGAGATGTCCAAAGAGGGTGCCGGCTTCTCCAGAAACTGTGTGATCATTCCCTTGTCATCGGTCTTCATGATCCCAAGGCCTGTGGCCTCTTTCCTGGAGATGGGCTTGGCTGCGACTGTCAGCTCTGCGCCTGAGTCGATGTGTCTCTGAAGCATCTTGGAGAAGTCCATTCTGTACAGCTGGTCACCGCTGAGAATCAGGTAGTAGTCTGCCTCCTGGTCATGGAAGTGCTTGAGGTTCTTTCTGACTGCGTCAGCTGTTCCTTGATACCATGACTCGCTGCTGTAGGTCTGCTCGGCAGAAAGGATCTGGACGAATCCTGGGTGGAACTGGTCAAAGACATATGTGCTTGTTGTGTGGTTGTGAAGTGAAGCGGAGTTGAACTGCGTCAGAAGGTAGATCCTTGTGTATCCGCTGTTGATGCAGTTCGAGATTGGAATGTCAACCAGCCTATACTTTCCAGCAAAAGGGACTGCAGGTTTTGCCCTGTCTGCAGTAAGAGGGTAGAGCCTTGTTCCCTTTCCTCCGCCAAGTATGATTGCGACTACCTTTGGTTTGCTCATTTTTTGTCTCCTGTTGTTCTATTTGTTAGCTTTTTATAAACGTTTATGTATTCATCTGCTGATGCGGACCATGAGAAGTCCTGCTCCATTGCCCTCTCCCTGATCTTCTCAAGCGAATCTGCTCCTTCTGTGCGCTTGTAAAGCTCACAAGCCCTGTGGACATGCTTGACTATCTCGTATTCGCAGAGATTGTCGAACAGAAGCCCTGTGCCTTCCTTCGGGAACTTGTCCACATCCACAATGGTGTCTGCAAGTCCACCGGTTCTATGCGCAATTGGGATGGTTCCGTAGCGCAGGGAATAGAGCTGGTTCAACCCGCAAGGCTCATATCGGCTGGGCATGAGGAAGAAGTCGCTTCCGGCCTCCACAAGATGTGCAACCTTGTTGGAGAACAGTATGTTGACAGAGAGGTTCTCATGCTTCTGCGCCAGTTCCTTCAGCCTGTTCTCAAGGTTCGAATCGCCTGTCCCGACAATGACGAACTGGACATCCTGTTCGGTGAGAATGCATTCAAGGCAGTTCAGAACCGTATCGAATCCCTTCTGCGCTGCAAGCCTGCTGATCATGGCAAAGAGCGGGACGTCGGCTCTGACCGGCAGGTGAAGCTGCTGTTGGATCTCCTTTTTGAGCTTGGCCTTTCCCTCCATGTTCCTTGCACTGAAGTGGTGGTCTATGAGTTTGTCCTTCTGCGGATTCCATTCATCGACATCTATTCCGTTGACAATCCCCTTGAGCTTGTTCTTCCTCTTGATGAGAATGTGGTCAAGGCCACAGCCTTGCTCAGGCGTCTGGATCTCCTTTGCATAGGTGGGGCTGACGGTGGTTATGTAGTCGGAGTAGATGAGAGCCGACTGGATCATGTTGATCTGGCCGTTGGAGAAGAGCTTCTCATCCGGTCTGACGTTGGCATACAGGAAGTCCATTCTGGGGAAGGTCCCCTGATAGGCCAGATTGTGGATGGTGAACATCGTCTGGGTGCCCATGAAGAACTGGCTTCTGTTGACCTTCAGGAAATAGGGGACAAGACCTGCAGTCCAGTCGTGGCAATGGAGAACATCCGGCTTCCAGTTTATTGCCTCGCAAAGCTGCAGAGCCGCCTTGCTCATAAGAGCGAAGCGGAAGAAGTTGTCGCTGTACGGCAGAAAGCTTGTGTCGCCATAGATTCCGAGCCTGTCGTTGAAGACCTTGTGGCAGACGAAATAGTAGATGGTCGAGTTGACCATCTTCTTTCGGATCTCGACCTTCTCGGTGCCGTTGAGCATGGGAACGTCGAGCTTGCACACAAGCTCTCCAGAATCCTGGAGCTTTGTGTTGTATGCGGGGACGACGATTCTGGCATCATGGCCTTTCTCTATGAGGGCAGGTGGCAGTGCCCCTGCCACATCCGCAAGTCCGCCAGACTTGGAGAACGGCACTGCCTCACTGGTTATCATCAGAATGTTCATACAACCATTATATCATCAATATTCCAATTAGAAAGTAAAATAAAAGCTCCGGATTATGCATACAGCAACAAAATCGATGATAATCGGACAAGCTTGTCAGGCGACCTTGCGGCAATTGAACAAGTGTCATAGACTGGGTTCCAAAGAGGGGAATATGGACAGATTGGAAGCAAGAGCAAAGGCTCGAGAACTTGTGGACAGAATGACCGTACAGGAGGCTGCTAGCCAGCTTATCTTCAATGCTCCAGCCATTGAGAGACTTGGGGTTCCCCAGTACAACTGGTGGAATGAGACCTTGCATGGAGTTGCTCGCGCAGGGACAGCGACGGTGTTCCCACAGGCAATCGGCATGGCCGCAACCTTTGATGAGGAGCTTGTGTTTTGTGAGGCCGAGGTCTGTGCCACCGAGGGTCGGGCAAAGTACAATGCCGCTTCCGAGAACGGAGACAGGGATATCTACAAGGGGCTGACCTTCTGGTCCCCGAACATCAACATATTCCGAGATCCCAGATGGGGGCGTGGACATGAGACCTTGGGTGAGGATCCATATCTCACATCCAGACTTGGCGTCCAGTTCGTGAAAGGCCTCCAGGGCGATGGCCCGGTTATGAAAGCTGCCGCCTGCGCCAAACACTTTGCCGTCCACAGCGGGCCTGAGAGCCTGAGACACAGCTTCAACGCCGTTGCATCCGAGAAGGACATGAATGAGACATATCTTCCTGCTTTCAAAGCCCTCGTCGATGCGAAGGTCGAGGCCGTGATGGGGGCCTACAACCGCACAAACGGAGAGCCTTGCTGTGCAAGTGAGGCCTTGATGAAGAAGACACTCAGGGGAAAATGGGGCTTTGAGGGCCATTACGTCTCAGATTGCTGGGCTGTCAGGGATTTCCATGAGCACCACAAGGTGACAACCTGCCCGGAGGAGAGCGTGTCTCTGGCCCTGAATGCTGGTTGCGATCTCAACTGCGGCTGCACGTATCAGTTTGTGATGAAAGCCTATGAGATGGGAATGGTGTCTGAGAATACAATCAGAGAGAGTGCAATCAGGCTTTTCACAACACGATACATGCTCGGCATCATGGACAAGAGCGAATATGACAGAATCCCCATTACGGTTGTCGAG
>JAEEGL012274356.1_pt1 | contig 13459 bp, 7 predicted proteins | sample 9134231 | NCBI WGS metagenome assembly JAEEGL01 (sample SAMN16246548, study PRJNA631951) | gut metagenome | biome: gut microbiome; feature: rumen; material: fiber-attached | host: Bos | place: Iran: Karaj | collected 2018-10 | reverse complement strand
TCCCCTTCCAGGCTGTCGCCAATGGGTTTGTTCTTTTCGCCGACCAGGCCCATGAGCTCTTCGCGCACCACTGCGCTCTCGGCGGTGGGGGAGTCGCTCGGGATCACTTCGCCCCAGCTGCGATCGTCTTCGCCGCCCGGGCGCGGAGCCGTGAGCGATAAGGTGGGCTGGCGCATCAGGGTGGCCGCTTCTACGTCTTCTTCGGTCACATCGAGTTTTTCGGCCAGCAGCTTGGGGGAGGCTTCGCCCATCTCCTGCATCAGCGCGTGGCGCGCTTTTTCGAGCTGAAAGAACAGCTTTCGTCCCGCGCGCGTGTTGGCAAAGGAGACCATGCGGAAGTTTTTTAAAATAAACTGCAAAATGAGCGCGCGAATCCAATAGCGGGCAAAACTCGAGAACCGGACGCCGCGATCGGGATCGAAACGGCGCACCGCTTCGGCCAGACCGATGTTGCCTTCCTGAATCAGATCCATCACGTTGACCCAGGCCCGCCGATATTCCAGCGCAATCTTGACCACCAGGCGCAGATTCCCCGTCACCAGCTTCCTTGCGGCAACCTTGGAGCCTTCTTTTTTATAGGCGCGCGCCAGATCGATTTCTTCCTCGCGCGTTAAGAGCGGAAATCTACGAATTTCGGAGAGATACAGGCTGAAACCGTCGGATTTGAGCAGTTCTTCGCTCTGAATGGGAACGCTCAGTTCTTGTGAGGATAACTCGCTGTCTTCGCTCAAGGGGAACCTCCAGGCGGCACATCGTAGTGCCAAAAGTCTGAGCGTCAACTGCTTAAATGTGACAACGAATTCCGGACGAAGTGAAAAGAGAGGTTTGAGGCGGGCGTGAAGGGGAGGAGTTATCTGCGGGATCCGCTGCGACCGCTGCCGCGGCTGCCACGGCTGCTGCTGCGGCTGGAGGCGGCTTTGCCGGAAGAGGAGCTGCGGCTGCCGGAAGAACTCTTGCCGGAGCTCTTTCCGGATTCCTTGCTGCGGCTGGAGCGGCTTTCAAACGAGGGCGTGGAGCGGCTGGAACGGCTCTCGAATGAAGGCGCAGAGCGGCTGCCGGAATCGCGCTTGGGGGCGGCGCTGCTGCGATCGAACGATTCCCTGTTGGTGCTGCGCGCGCTATTGCGTGAAGACTGCTGGCTGCGCGCGGTGCTTCTGCTGCTTTCTTTGCTTTCTGCGGTTCGGCCGCTGGAAGCACTCTGGGGTTTCACGTCGCTGCCACTGTTGCGCGTGCCGCGGCTTTCGAACTTTTGCACGGGGTTGGCGCGGGATGTGGCGCGAGCCGTGTAATTGTCGGTGCGCGATGTGTTGCGCGGGCTTGAGCCCTCAGCCTTCGATCCCGTCCTCGTGGCGCTGCGGGCGCTGGTCGCTTCTGTGCGTGAGGCGTTGCGGGATCCGTTGCGGGTTTCCCAGTCGTTCGGCCGCGCGCTGTTGCGAGTGGTGGTGTGCTCCTTTCGGGCGGCGCTTGCGCTGCTGACGCGGGTGGCGCCGCGGGCATTTGAGCGATCGCGAACGGCGTAGCGTTGTTGCGAACCGCGGGTTTCTTTCGGAGCCTGCTTCGCGTGATTGATCGATCTGACGTGTGCATGCCTTGCGGAGGCGCGTTGCTGTGCGTTTCTTACGCGCGCTGCGTGCCTTGCGGGCTTGCGTCCGCGTTCCCATCCGCCCTGATCGTAGCGGCCAGCGTGCCATCGGGGTTCGCGCCAGTAGTAACCTTTGCGGTGCGAGGGACGCCAGTAGCCGTCAATCCAGACGTTGGCCACAAAGGCACCGGGGACCCAGACGAAGCCGACGCGGGTTTCGACGGGGCGCCAGTAAGCGTGGTGCCAGATGCCGAATCGATAGTAACCGGGGACCCAGACGAAGCCGGCCTTCGTTGCGGGTCGCCAGTAGCCTTCAAACCAGATGCCGTCGTAAAAGAAGCCGGGGACCCAGACCATGTCGCGCCGCGTTTGAACCGGTTCCCAGTGGCCGGGCTGGATGTCGTCGCCGGTGATGCGGGTCTCGACGTAAACGTAACCGGCTTTCTTTTCGGGGCGCCATTCGCCGTTGACCCAGTAGCCGTCGGGGCCGCGGTATCCGGGAACGTAAACATATCCGGGGCGGGGCTCCAGATATCGCCAGCCAGGCGGGACGAAGGTGTCGCCATCCCAGTAGGCGTCTTCCCAAACGTAGCCTTCCCGCACGCTCTGTCTGTAGAAGCCCTCAACAACGGTGCCGTCTGGCATCGTGTAGCCGTCTTCCCAGACGTAATCGATGTCGGGCGCGTCGTCGTCGTAGGTGGAGCGGGAAGCAGCAGCCGCGCTTTCGTCCAGATCGTCGCCCCGAAGCTGGGTTTCTGCGGAACAGGCGAAGCAGAAGAGAGCGATCAAAATGAAGTAAGTTTTCATGGCGGACTCCTTTCCTAAAAGCTTTGACCGACAGACGTTTTTTGAATCGTACGCATTCAAGCACAGTTTCCCGAAATTAGGGAGTCGGTTCGTAATGGGTGAAAAATAAAAGGGTTTCTTTTGCTTTTCAGAATTTGTCCCGGCATACTCCGCGCATTTTTGGAGGCTACGATGCAAAAGCAACTCGTGAGGGTTTTATCGTTTTTGGGTGTGGGCAGCCGCAAGGATTGCAGTCACCTGATTCGCAAGGGTCTGGTCACGGTCAACGGCAAGGTGGTCTTAAAACCTTTGGATAAGATCGAGACCGACGGCGTCGAGATCGAAATCGATGGGGAAGCGATCGATTACCGCGAGCAATATTTTTTAATGCTCAATAAACCGCTCGGATATGAATGCAGTGCGCGTCCGAAAAGCCATCCGAGCGTGCTCGAACTCCTGCCCGAGAATTTTGTAAACCGGGGTATCCAGCCGGCGGGGCGGCTCGATGTGGAGACTTCGGGATTATTGCTGCTCTCTGACGTGGGCGGTTTTTTGCATCACGTGACTTCTCCGCGCAGGCATCTGGTGAAGACGTACCGATTGCAGACCTCTGAAGCGATAACGGAAGAAGCGGTGCAGCGATTGCTGGCAGGCGTCAAACTCGAAGACGAGGAGGAGCTCATAGCCGCGAAGGCTGTGGAGCGCTTGTCGGAGAATGAGATCAAATTGCTGGTGGATCTGGGCCGCTATCACATGGTCCGTCGCATGATGGCCGCAGTGGGCGCACATGTGGAGAAGCTTCATCGCGAAGCGATCGGGGATTTAAAACTCCCCGACGATCTCGAGCCCGGAGACTGGCGGGAATTGACGCAGGAAGAGCTCGATATGCTCGGCTATATCGAGCCGTAGGCGCAGAGCTCAAAACGAACGTTTCGGAAATATCGGGTATTTCTGCAAATGAGACAGCGATGCTTTTTGAATCCGTGAGAATTTGCGCACAGATGATTTTGAGTCTGTTGGAATCCTTTGGAATTGCTGCGGATTAAAATGAGACTGCGGGAAAATCTTAAAGATTTGATCATGATTTGCTGATTAAATTGCGCAAACTCTGTGGAGTTAGGAATGAATCATAAATCAATTGGTGATTATTCAAAAGATTAAGATCTCGTTTGAATGAAATCGTGTGAGAATCCGATCGGTTGATTGCACCATCGTTGGGAGAATTGCAGAAATCCTTGGTATTTAAAAATGCATTCACCACTGCTTGCGGGTGAATATTTGGAATGAACACACAGAGAACTGGAATCAGGCAGGCATTCGAAATGGCTCAATTTGAAATCAAACAGTTGCTGGCGGGAAGGGATCACGCTCGGGGGAATCGGCAGGCGACTCAGATGCAAAACTTTGCATACCTGGCGTTTAACCGGGAGACGATGGAGGGATTCCTGATCGATCCCGCATGGGATGTGGAGGGCTTGCTCAAAATCGCGGATGATGCGGGCGTAAAACTTCTGGGTGTGCTCGCAACCCACGCACATCCCGATCACATCGGAGGAAGCTGGCTCGGACTCGTGGTTGAAGGCATCGTAGAGCTCCTGAAGCTGCGGCCAATGCCCGTTCATTGCCACAAGACAGAAGCGAAAGCGGTGGAACAGTCGACGGGTATCCCTGCATCAAAGCTGACGCTGCATGAAGACGGCGCATTTGTAAACGCAGGGGATCTGAAGATGCAGATACTCCACACGCCCGGGCATACGGCGGGATCCTGCTGCTGGTTAACCGAAGGGGCTCTGTTCTCGGGCGATACGCTGTTTTTGCAAGGCTGCGGAAGGGTCGATCTGCCGGGCGGCGATGCGCGCGAAATGCGGGAGAGTTTGATGGTGCGCCTGTCGAAGGTGCCGGATTCTTTTGTATTGTATCCTGGTCACGCTTACGGTGGATCGAGCGCTCTGATGAGCGATGTGAGGCGGACGAATCGATCGCTGACAGGCGGGATGTCGCGGATGTAAGGCGAAGGCTGCGTTCGGAATCCTTTGGGATTTACTCGCTTTCGATCTCGTCCTCGTCGTTAATCGACGGATATCGCTTGAGCTCGGGATAGGCAATTTTCCAGGCCTTCTGGATGATCCAGGAGAGCGATCGGTCCTGGCGCAGAGCTTCGCGCTGGATTTCCTGAAGCATCTTTTCGGGAAAATAGAGGCTCTGCTTACGTTTGTCGGAGCCTTGGGGTTTGGCGTCGGGCTTGGGTGTTGGGGACATTTGGGGCTCCTTTCTTGAGGTAAACCAGCCGTTACGCTGCGAATCCTAAAGGAGCCCTGCGTCCTGTCAAACTTTCTCACTTTGTCCTACATTGACGCAGGTGGGGCGCCTGTGTAGTTCAAACAGATGGAGGCGGAGGGGCGGGGAAATCCCAAAGATTTTTTTCGGCAGGCTTTGGGGCGGGGCGCGAAATCAAAAGATTACGGCTTGGCGGGGACAGGCGGGGCGACCAGCTTCGTGGCTTCTTGGGGCGCTGCCGGATTCTCCTGGGCGGGCTTTTCGGCGTTCGGATCCGCTGCGGGCGCGTTTTGGGGCAATGCCGCCGGAGCTGCAGGGGAAGCGAGCTTTAAGGTGCCGAAACGGCTCAAAATATGGAAATCGGGGCGGATCGGCGGTGAGAAGGAGCCCGCAATCTGGCCGCCCTTCTTCTTTTTATCGAAGCGGAACATGTTGAATTTGATCTCGCTCTCGGGGGTGAGCGGGAGCTTCATGTCGGGCAGCGATGCGAAGGGGATCTTCATCTCGAGGGTATATTTTTTATCCTGATCGCCGCGATCGTTGAGGGTGCCGTCCACAAAAACAGCGGTCTCAAAGCCCTGGAGATCCCATTTGCGGGCGGTTTCGAGATCGCTTCGGTGGTGCGTGAACATGGCGTCGAAGGTGACGTTTGCGGGCGAGACCTGCAACTCTACGTAATCCTTACGATCGCCGTTGGCGTCGATGAAGAGCTCGATGACTTCCTGCTCCCAGAGATTGCTGTCGTGCTCCTTAAACTCCGACCAGACATCGTCGTCGATCGCTTCAACGCCGACGTAAAGATTCTGGTCATCGAACGCGAAGCGCGCGTGGGTCTCGGGGACTTCTTTGTCGGAACCGTTCGGTGGCGTGAAGCGCCCGGTGGGCTTGGCACGATTCCAGAAGGCTTCGTCGAGCTTGCCGTCCAGGGTGATCGCATCTTCGGCGGTTAAGCGCAGGGCTTCAGCTGTAGGGGTGGGGCGGGTGCTCTCTGAGGTAATGGTGATCTTGGGGCCGATCAGGCGGCCTTCGTTGTCGTGGAGCACCTTTTCGGGGTTGTTGATGGGTAAGCGGCGGTTGCCGTTAAAGATGCCGTAATAAAAATGCGCTTCGCCGGGTTCAAAATCGGGCTTGATGGTGATCGCCTGCACATCCCTGACGATTTCACCCTTCTTTAACTTGCGCATGGGCAGGCGGTCGCCCACCAGGTGATGGTCCAGGTTCATCCACGCGCCCGCTGCGCCTTTTCGGCCCTGAAGATGCACGAACATCTTGGGATCCTGCGATTGATCGACCAGCGATTCGATGTACCAGGTCACCTGCAGTTTATCTTCGGGACCCACTTTGAGCTTATCGATGTCGTAACCGAGGATTTTAAAGCGCCCGTCGATGACCGCATCCACCGGAACCTGCGGATTGGGGCGCTCGGTCAGCATATTTTGGGCAATTTGCTTGAGATCGCCCTGGGTCAGCTCGATCTCTTCGTATTCCTGGCAGGCGTTCAGCGCCAAACAGAGGGGCAAAAGCAAAGATAACGGTCGAAACTTCATAAGTTCTCCTTCAAAAAGCGCCATATGCTAACAGCTTCAACAAAAGAAGTAGAGCGCTCTTTACCACAATTTTGTGAGATCTCCAGAGCGATGCTTTGCGGGGCTTCTTTGTGGGGTGAACGAAAGGCCGCCAGGCCGCCATGAAAGCTTTTTTTTGAGATCGGCTCAAATTTGAGGGGATTTTTGATGCAAAGGCGGGCATCATGGCTCCGAGGTTGAATGCGATGCGCGAGAGGAGAACCGCATGAGCGAAGAAGCAGTCGAAAGTGAAGTGAAAGCGCCGGAAGCGCCCGAAAACGAGATGTGGGCGTTCATGGAATCGGCGTTAAAAGACATCGGCCCCCGGGCTTCATGCTCGAAAGGCGAGCTTTTGCTGGCGAGGCGCCTTGAGAAGGAATGGTCGCTTGCGGATTTGGTGCGCTTTGAAAACTTCAAATGCCATCCGAAGGCGTTTTTAGGCCTCATTTTGTACATGCCCTGGGCTTATGCGCTGGCGCTGGCGCTCTATTTCTGGCAGCCTTGGCTCGCAGTGCTGGTGATGGGCGCGGCGCTCGCGATCTTCTGGATGCAATTCGTGCGATATGGCGAACTGCCGTTCATCGAAAATCGCTATGCCGAGGGAGAAAGCCAGAACGTCTCGGCGGTCTTGCGACCCAAAGGGCAGGTCAGGCGCAGGGTCCTGGTCTGCGCCCACACGGATTCCGCCTACGAATGCACGCTTTGGTGGAAGTTTAAGAAATGGTCCGTGCCGATCATGGCGATCGCGGCGTTCTCTCTGGTCTGGCTTTTGGGCGTGAGTTTAGCGCGGGGCATCGCCTGGTTTTTTAATGGGCATGGTCACGTCTTTTTTTGGCACGCGGGGAAGATTGCGCTGTTCGGTTACATCTTTGTTGCGCCTTTTATGTTCTTCCACGTGAGCCAGCCGGTGCCCGGTGCCATGGACAATCTCGCGGGCATTGCGGTGCTTGGCGGACTCCTCAGGCGCTTTAAGCAGGAACGCGAGGGAGAAGGCGGACTGGAGCAGACCGAGCTGCAGCTGGTCGCCATGGGTTGCGAAGAAGCGGGGCTGCGCGGGAGCCGACGCTACGTGGCGGCGCATGTGGACGAACTCTACGAGGACGATGTGGAAACCTTTGCGATCTGCCTCGACGGCATCTGCGACGATCGCGAACTCTGTGTGGTCGAAAAAGAGATGCAGCTGATGGTCAGTCACGACGAAAGCCTGGTGCATCTGGCCAAGAAGGTGGCTGCCCGCCAAAAGCGCTCCATCAAGACTTCCAAGCTGCTTTTGGGCGCCACCGATACCTGCAGCTTCAGCCAACAGAGCGTTCGGGCCGTCGCGATTTTTGCCACGCCCGCAGGCGAGCTCGTGCCCAACTATCACACCCGCGACGACGATCTCGAGCATATGCGCCCCGAGACGCTCACGGCGGTCTGCGATCTGGTGCACGACATGATCTACGATCTCGATTTGCAAACCCGTCCCCGCCTGCCCGAGAACTGATCTTCCTGCATTCCCTCCAAAACAGCCCTATTCGGGCGAAATTCATAACGATTCAAAATTCTCCTTGCAGGCTTGGTCGCTTTTAAGCGAGGTTGCGCCTGCATTTAGAGGAGCTTGTTATGCGATTCTTCTTTTTGATGCCCTGTGCATCCCTGCTGACTTCTGTGGCTCTGGCGGATCCGGTTGTGGAATCGGCCAGCTTTTCGTTTGATGAGACGAGTGAAAATCCTGCTGCGGCCGTGGCGAAAGGCGCGCGTTTGGGTCAGGGCGATTTCAGCGCAAATCTGACCGGAGATGTGGCGATTTGGGGCGGTTATGTGGGCGACGATGCGCTTTTAGACAACGGTGACCGCATGCAGGAGCCGGGGTTCAGGTTGCGTCGCGCGCGACTGGGCGCCAGGGGTCAGCTCATGAGCGGCTTTAATTACCAAATCGAACTCGATCTCTTCGATCAGGAGCACGACGGCGGACCGCTCTACAAGGCCTGGCTGGAATGGAATTCGCTGCCTCTGCTTTCGGTGCGCGTGGGGCTTCAGACGGTGCCCTATTCGCAGGGGTTGCAGTTTGATACGAAGCGGATGGCGTTCCTGGCGCGGCCGATGGCGATCGATGCGATGGCGCCTGCAAACGCCGTTGGGCTCTCTGTGCAGGGGAATATCTTCAATTACGCTGAGTTAACGGTGGGGGCCTTCAACGGCTTCCAGCGCCAGTCGAGCTTTCAGCAAGGCTACAAGGCGGTGGGCGGGAGTTCCGGGAACCGGTTCGAGCGGATGGCGTACGTGAGCCGCCTGGACGTGCATCCATTGGCAAGATCGGCCAACGCCGGCGGCGAAGCGGATCTGCAAAAGCACATGAGTCTGCGCCTGAGCCTCGGTGGTTCGCTGTTCTTCAACGACGGTGAGAGCATCGAGAGCAGGGGATACAGCGGTTATCTGCACGCAAAGATTGCGGGTTTTTCGCTTTTCGGGGAAGCGCTCTTCGAGCATGCCGAACCTCAGGCGAAGCCCACGACCACAGCCACCATCGCGACGAAATCTGATCGCAAGGCCTTTGTGGGCAGCCTCGGTTACATGATTCTCAAGAATCGGCTGGGATTTGCGGTCCGCGCGGAATTGCTCGATGCCAACGACGCATACGACGATGAACAGGACGAGCTCGTGCTCGGCGCCTCGCTCACCTGGTATCAGCTGGGCGAATTCCTGAAGTTCCGCCTCGAATATCTGCATCGCGAGGAGCGCTACGGCGTGACTTTAGAGAACGATGCTTATTTGGCCGGCGCTGAATTCGCGTTTTAAGGGAGAGGCTCATGCGAAAACTGGGGCTTTGCAGTGCCATCGCCCTCGCGCTTTTGGGCTGTCACGAAGAGGCGTCGATGCTGAAAGCGGTGCAGGTCACCCGCATGGATCAGCTGATCGGCGGTCCTTCGGCCAAAGGTAAGCTCGGCGATTTCTTGATCGAGAACGATCGCATTCGCGTGATCATCGGTGGTCCCGGTCCTGGCGGGGCTGCAGGCGTGTTTGGCGGCTCGCTGCTCGATGCGGATCTTCAGCGACAGTTTGCAGATGAGACTTACGGGCAAGGGTACGACGCGTTTTCAGAGATCTTTCCCCTCGCCAACCTTTTGGTCCCGAATCCCGCAGCCGATGGATGGAGCCTTTCCTTCGACGAAGAGGGGCATCCCAGGCAGGGAACGAAGGTGAGCGACGTGCGGGTGCTTAAAGACGGCTCGGATGGCGAGGCGGTGGTGCGCGTCACGGGGCATACGGGCTATATGTTCCACGCCCTCAAGTTCCTCAACCGTGATTTCATCGACAGCTTTCTCGAAAGCTTCGTCGGGCAAAAGCTCGGTCCCATCGAGATCAGCTCCTTGGATCAGCTCCGCAGCGCCGTAAAGACGATATTAGGGGTCAATCTCGATCAGATCCTCAACCGTTTGCAGATCGATTTTAACTTTACCGTCGACTACATCCTGCGGGAGGGCGAGGATCATCTCGTCATTGAGACCACGGTCGAGTCCACGCCGCCGAGTGAAAGGCGCTTGACCCATTGTCCACAGCTCGATTGCAACCTTGAATGCCCGCATGGCCTGGCGATGGAAGAGCGATCCATCCTTTACGAAGGCGCCAGGAGAGGCACGCCCACCATTTGTCCCATTTGCGAATGTGCTGAGGGCGGCGAGGACGAGATCCCGCTGTTTACGGAAAGCAAGGACTTCCTTGGGCTCATCGTCGGTAACCTTCAGAAATGGAAGGATCCCCAATGGAAGGGGGGCGTTGTCCTCGGTGACTTCCTCTATTTCGGTACGGAGAGCAGGATCTTCATGCCGGGGATCGGCTACGACTACGACAAGAAGATCTTCGAAAACCAATGGCAGTCGGTCAGTACCATGACGAGTCCCCTCGTTACGGACTGGATTGCGGGCACAGCCAATGCGGTCAGCTACGCGATCACCACCGTCAACCCCCATGCCCGTGAAGGGAACGATTGCGAAACACACAGGATCGCGATTACCGCCATTGAGGAGAGTGCCGAAGACGACTTGATCGCGGCTTTGACCGACACGTATGGCCTGAACCGCAAGCAGGCAGAGATCGCCGCGCGGGCCGTATATGTGGATCGCAGGCCGATCACGCTGAAGACCTTTGAGACAGCTGTCCCCGAAGGGACGCGTTACGAGGATTACCTGGCGCACCCGGAGGCGTTGCCCGAGTATGAAGAGATCGCTGCCAGTCTCCCTGAGGGCGTGACGCTCGAGGTGTTGCCCCAGGAGGATTGCAGGCCGTCCAAACTCCTGATCCCGTTGATCGCATCCGCAGCGACGGCAGGGCTGACGCATTACAACGCAGATGCCACCATGGCGCAGGGCGATGACAATGTATACAAGGATCAGAAGCGTGTCCTGAAGGCACGGCAGTATCTCACGATCGGATCGGGCGATGTCTCGTCGGCGGTAAAGAGGGTTTACGATTTAAGAAAGACGCCCTACGGGCGCATCAAGGGTGTGGTGCTTGAGGAAGACAGTCTCCTTCCCGTGCAGCATGCCGATGTCTTCGTGCTGAAGGATCCGCGCAAGGATAAGAAGAAGGATCCGCTGCCGAAATCCTACGAGGAGTACGAGGCACAGGCGCAGGCGCGCTTTGGATCGTCGGGATTCGTGATGCAGTTTGAGACGGATCTCGGGATCGATCCCGTTGTGGACGGCGATTACAGCGGCGTGGTCGAGACGGGGGATTACCTGGTCGTGGCGCACCACCCCGATCGCGGTTATTCCGAGTTCCTGCCCGCGACGGTCACAAAGGGAAGTGAGACGATACTTCACTTTGCCTTAAAGAAGTCAGCGCCGATCGAGTTCCGCATTTACGATGAGCAGGGCGAGGCGATTCCGGCGATGCTGAGTTTCGTGGCTGTGGACGACAAGGGCAACGAGTTGGGCGATGATGCGCGCAATGTGGTCGCCATGGGTGATGCCCGTTACGCGCACGGCGTGGCCCGCCTTGAATACACAGTGGACGGTGAAGCTACGGTGAACGTGCCGCCCGGGCGGTACAACATCTATATCTCGCGGGGATTCGAGTATGCCCTGCAGAAGATCACCGGTTACGAAGCTGTAGCGGGGAAGTCGCGGCCGATAGAGGTGGTGTTGCCGCATGAAGTCGAGACGTCCCATCACATCTCGGGTGATTTTCACGTGCACAGCATGGCCAGTACCGACTCGGCCATCAAGCCCGACAAGCGTTTAAAGGCTGCCATCGCGCAGGGACTGGAGTTCCTGTCTGCAGCTGACCACGACCACATGCAGTATTACGGCAAGTACGTAAAGGAAATGGGGTTGGAGCGCTGGATCGGGACGCAGGAAGGGGTTGAAGTCTCGTCGCTCGAGTTCGGGCATTTTAATGGCTACCCGTTAAAGTACGATGCCACCTTTGGGTCATCGCTGGGTGACGCGCCGCCATGGGCCGGGAGCGTGCTGTACAAGATCTTTGAAGGTTTGTACAAGCGCAACGACATTAAGGAAGAGAACTTCGTCCTGCAGTTGAACCACCCGCGCGACGGCTGGCTGGGGTCGATGTCGCAAATCCAGATGCGTCCCTGGGATCTGGAGCGGGGCACTTTGGGCATTGAAATGTGCAATGACGCGATTCAGCGGATGCCTTGCAACTTCAGAGCCTACGAGGTCATGAACGGCAAGCATCTGGAGTTCCTGTGGTCTCCCACCGTTCGCGAGATGGACGAGTACATGGACTGCCAGAAAGACATCGTGGCCGCGCGCTCCCTGAAGGATTTCGGGCCTGATGGCTTTGTGTGTGAGGACTGGCGCAGGCAGGATGAAATCAACGACGACTGTGTCCGCGCCGAGGACGAGCTCAAAGCAGCGTACGAAGCCTATAGGAACAACAAGGACGATGCCGCAGCAGAGGCGCAAATGAACGCTGCCGCCATGGCAAGGGATCATTGCCTCTGGCACAAGGCGCTGCGTCAGGACTTCGCGGAATATTGTAAAGAGGGTACAAGCCTCGTGGACTGCAAGCGCATGGCGATGGTCGCCATCAAGGAGTTCTCGATCCGTTACATGTTTGAGCGAACCGAAGACGAAATGACGGCGTTCGCGGCGATGAAACCCCATTTGCAGGCGCATCCCGAGGTTTCACCCAAGTGCAATCTCGAGAAGGCGATGGTGGGATGCGAGGCGCTCCCTCAGGGCGACGGCTTTAAAGTCGGTTGCGGTGGGGCTGACTGCACGTGTGAGGCCTGTGTCTGCGCTGCACATCCGGAATGCTGCACGAGTGCAGAGGAAGGCGGCACAGGCTGGAACGATGAATGCGCCGGCTATTGTGGCAGTGAATGCGGTGGATGTGGCAATCAGCCCTGCGGCGGCATGACGCAGGCGATGGACGACATCTTTGCCCTTTGGAACAGGGGCGTGAACGTCACCGCCATGGCCAACAGCGACTCGCATAACGACGCGGATCACGCCGGATTACCACGTACCTACATCGAGATGGCCTCGGATCGCGTCGACATCGCCACCAGGGACGAACTGGATGGGAACATCGTGAAGGGGAAGACGGTGTTGTCCGAAGGGGCATACATCGAGTTCACCCTTGAAGCCAACGGAAGAGTGGGGGAGATCGGCAATCGCGGAAGCGAGGCATTGGATGCACGCGGCGCGAAGACCATCAAGGCACATGTGAAAGTGCAGACCCCCAGCTGGTACAGGGTGGAGCGCATCGAGATCTACCGCAATGGCAAGCAGGAGAAGCTGATCTTCATCGATCCCCTGGAGTCGCACCCGGAGCGGATCGTCGATTTCGATCAGGTGATCGAGCTGCCCTTGCCGGAAGAGGACAGCTGGTACGTTGTGGTCGCCCATTCCATGAACGATCGCGATCCGATGGCGCCCATTTACAAGCGCCCGGCCTTCGGGTTGCTGCTCACTTCCGAGGTCGTTGCCTCGGCAGCCGAGACGCTCATCAGCAATTTCGCCGATGTGATGGATCTGCCCCTGGTGAAGATGGCTCTGGGCGACACCGATCCATCCAAGCTCCTGTCGACCCCAACGCTTCCGAACACCTTCGGTCCCTTTGTCTGGGGCATGACGAACCCCATCTGGGTTGACGTAGACGGCGACGGCTTTAAGGCACCCGACTTCTTTGACCGCGACGGCGATGGCGTAGCCGACATGGGCTTCTGCAGCAATGCCTGTTCGACCAATGAAGACTGCGGCCTGAACCAAATCTGCGGCGATGACGGCTACTGCATGCT
>JAEEGL011735133.1_pt1 | contig 13459 bp, 15 predicted proteins | sample 9134231 | NCBI WGS metagenome assembly JAEEGL01 (sample SAMN16246548, study PRJNA631951) | gut metagenome | biome: gut microbiome; feature: rumen; material: fiber-attached | host: Bos | place: Iran: Karaj | collected 2018-10 | reverse complement strand
GCACATTCTGACGAATGCTTCGTCCTTGACTGCATCGCCTGATCTGTGTTGGGTGTTCAAGGCCGGTTGCGGTCATTGGCGGTTATGTAAAGCCTGGCATTTTTGAATGCAGGGCGGGGCTTGCCCCGTCTTGAACACAAATAAAGCACCTGCGAAGGCCCTTGCAGTCAATGGGTCCTTTAAGGCCCGGCGAAGCCGCCCGTTGACGGCAGGGACTGCAGGTGCTAATTATCAGATATATTTATCAGATATATGTGATTTAATCGGCTAAAGGTGATATTATACAATTGGGATTATCTTTGGAGGGGGATAGTTGCGTTGGTATATAACAATAAATTTGATCTCAATCAGGAGATGACACAGGGCTCAAGCATTGAGCTCGCTGAAGAACTTGAGCTCAAGTATGAGGAGCTCAATAATATCGGCATGGAAATCTCGGGCAACCTTGAGACGCTCAAGAACCCTGCTTTCCTCAACAGTTCTCCTGTTACGTGGTTTAAATACTTTAAGACATGCCTGGTTTACATTCCCATAATCGTAATAGTCGTTTATTTACTTGCCTCTATAGCAAATTTCAAGGTGGTTTCCTTTACAGTGGCAACCATTATCTCGGCTGCGGTCATTGTTTTACCGATCCTCGCATCAATATTGTGCGCGAAGATAAAGAATGACAGCGTTGAGAAGGAGTACAAATCCGCTGTCAGAAGGAAGGCCGCTCTCGAGGAAAGAACATATAAGCTTAAGGCTCGTCAGGAAGAACTCCTCACTGAACTTGGCAAATACGAGAAGTTTATCCCGCTGCAGATGAGGAATAAGGCTTCCATGACCAAGGTAAAGATCATGCTCGCCGAAGACAAGGCATTCAGTTTTCAGGAAGCAGTAAAGAAGATAGCCGGCAATGCAACCGGCAGATAACAGGGGTATTTATATATTGTAAATACATAAAAGCATAAGGGGGAGAGAATTGTATGGTTTATTGCAGAGAGTGTGGCGCGGAACTTAAGGATGATGCAAAGTTCTGTTTTAAGTGCGGCGCGACGACCGGGTTTGACGAAACCGGTGAGGAAGTTGGCGGAACCGGTGGAGACGACGGTGCGGCTCAGGCTTCTACGGATACTTCCGGCGGAGTGCTGATGACAACAGAGGCAAGCAAGAAACTTGCTGACGAACTCCACAACAAATATGCGGAGTATGAGAAATCCGAACACGATATCGCTGACATGGAGCAAAGGGCAAAAGAACTGAACCAGAACCTGGGCGGCCAGGCATCGGGATTCAAGTATTTCTGGCCGACGCTCATAGCTGCGCCTGCAGCGTTCTTTATTACGAGGTTTATCGTCAAGGTGCTTTTTGACGCTGATATCATCTATCATTTCGAAGATGAAGCACCTCTCTTGATACCGTCGATCGTGACAGTGATAGTCGTAGTTATCGGCATCATTATCGCTGTCAAGAACACAAACAGCGCGAATGCAAGTATCGAAGCAGAAATGGCTTCTAATAAGGAGAGAAGAAAAAAGTTGCTTGACGATGTTGAGGCTCTTAAGAAAAGACGTGAAGAACTCAGCAATGAACTTGCACAATATGAAGGCCTCGTTCCGGAGCATTTCAGGAACAGCAGTTCCATGTCCAAGGTCAAGTACATGCTCAGCACCGGCAAGGCTAAGGATTTCAAGGAAGCCATAAGAAAAGCTATTTTGAGCTGAACTTAAGGACGCAATCAATTCAGTTAACATAGAGAGACTAAAGGAGGACATAAACATGGCTTTATTTTGCAGTAAGTGCGGTACGCAACTGGAGGAAGGCTCCCGCTTTTGCAGCAAGTGCGGCGCAGTAACCGTACCTGGCGAGGAACAGGGCGCAACGTCTAACCCGAATGTGGGATCCTTGGCAGATTCCATGAAGGATATGACTTTGGAAGAGAGCATCCTTCTTGCCGATAAGCTCCACAAGCAGTATACAGAGATGGAGAAACTCGGCACTGAGATAGCAGGAAACGAAGAGTACTTAAAGCACCCTGTCGACACCAATGTCGCACATTATTCATGGTTCAGATTCTTCTGGAAATGGATCATCATCTGTGTAGTAACATTTGTCGTACTTGTCAATTTCGCTCCTGTTTTCGCGAACTACGGATCAAACGCAAAATACATCTTCTTTTACAGCATGGCTGTAATCATACCGATAATTCTGCTCGTCATAGGAATAGTAAGCGCTACCAAGAAGGTTAACGCTGCGAACAGTTATATTGACGCCTCGACAGCTGAAGCAAGAAAGAAAAAAGAGGAAACCGCGGTCAAGAACGAGCAGCTCAAATCAAGACGCGAATTGCTCAGGAAGAAGCTCCTTGACTACGACAGCATCGTTCCGGCCAAATTAAGGAACAGCACGTCCATGTCGAAGATCCGCAACCTCCTGAAGTCCGGCAAGGCAAAGAATTTCGAAGATGCGGTCAATTTCTTAAGGTAACCGGCAGTGCATTTTGTTGAAGCAAAAGGAATTTTAAAAGGCAGTGGCAACAACCTCGGCATGAACATATACCGGGGTTGTTCTCATGGCTGCATCTACTGCGACAGCAGGAGCCATTGCTATCAGTTCACGCATCCTTTTGAAGACATCGAAGTCAAGATCAATGCGCCCGACCTTTTGGAGAAAGCCCTTTCGTCCAAGCGGAAAAAGTGCATGATCGGCACAGGCTCAATGTCTGACCCGTACATGCATTGCGAAAAAGATCTAAGGCTCACCCGCCGCTGTCTTGAGATCATCTACAATCATGGTTTCGGAGCCACGGTCCTTACAAAGTCAGACAGGATCCTTGAAGACATCGACCTTATCGAGAAGATCAACAACGACACCAAATTCGTCGTTCAGATGACTCTCACGACCTACGACGATGATCTCTGCAAGATATTGGAACCCAACGTCTGCAACACCAAAAGGCGCATCGAAGTGCTGGAGGAAATGCAGAAGCGCGGTATTCCTACGATAGTATGGCTCACACCTGTTCTCCCCTTCATCAATGATACGGAAGAGAACATCACAGCAATCCTGAACGAGTGCGCACGCACCGGCGTCAAGGGCATCGTCAATTTCGGCATGGGCGTAACACTTCGTGAAGGTGACCGCGAATACTTCTACGCGGCACTCGACAAGCACTTTCCCTACCTCAAGCAAAAATACATCGCGACCTACGGCAATGCTTACGAAGTGTCCAGCCCGAACGCGAAACACTTATATCAGGTCTTCAAGAAGATCTGCAAAGAAAACAACATGATGTACGAACCCGATAAATGCTTCGAATACATGCAGGAGTTTCCTGAGGATAAAAAGCAGATCAGTATTTTTGACCTGTAATGCTATTTAAAAACCTTGAGCTTCGCTTCCTGCAGATTCTCCCCATCCGATCGTTTCGGGTTTATATTCGCCGCTAAAACCTTCAAATAACTCAAAAATGTTTTTCCGTTTAACATTCTTTGAGCGTTCGATAATGAGCTTTCCATCAACAGATACAACAGAAACTTCTTCTCTGTCAGACCACCCGAGCTGCTCCAATAATCCCTTAGAGATATCAATTCCCAAATCATTTCCAATCTTCTGAATCTTTGTAATAATTCAATCTGCCTCCCCCTATTTTTCTGTTCTTAAGGTATATATCTCAGCAAAGAATATCAAGCAATCTTACTTCACTTTTGAGGACAATTTCTTAATCTCACTCATCAATGTTAGAATGAAGTTCCACTGCCTTTTGGCAGAGTTCATCAGTGAGGTAATATCATGATCCTTTCAGACAAAACCATCTTCCAAATGCTTGAAGAAAAATCCCTTGTAATCGAACCTTTGACCGAAGAGCAGGTGCAGCCTGCAAGCGTGGATATCAGACTCGGAAATACTTTCAGCATCGTGGACGACAGCCCCACGGGCATGATCTCATTGAGTTCAGAGATCAAATACAAAACGATCACTGCAGACAAATATATTATTTTGCCCGGACAGTTCGTGCTTGCGACAACCATGGAATATTTTGAGCTTCCTGACGACCTCACTGCGTTCGTTGAAGGAAGGAGTTCTTTAGGACGCATGGGTCTGTTCATTCAGAATGCCGGATGGGTAGACCCGGGATTCAAGGGCGAGATCACTTTGGAATTATTCAATGCGAACCGCTGCGCAATAGAACTTCAGGCAGGAAGAAGAGTCGGCCAACTGGTTTTCGCGAAGCTCGACGAACACGCATTGAACCCTTACAACGGCAAATACCAGGGACAGAGGGGCGCGACAGGATCTAGAGTATTCCTTGATAGAACTTAATTTATAAAATTATAAGACCGCCCTTTGCCTGAAACCTTTGGGCGGTCTTTAATTCTTTCCAAAGAGGGCAACCGTCAACCGGTAGTGTCTCATTCTTAAACAGATTATGTAGCGCATAATCATAGCCGTCAAACAAGGGGGGTGTGCCTTGATGCAACAGCAGGTTGCTTTACTTGCTCTCCGGGCAGACGCATACTTAAGGCACAACGACTTAACGGAATATCTGAAAAGGAGATAGCATATGGAAACCAAGGATATATTGAAGAAACTGCGCGAAGACAATAATCTTACACAGGACCAGATGGCCGAGAAGATGATGGTGACAAGGCAGGCGGTAAGCCGCTGGGAGCTGGGTGAGACACAGCCTAATACGGAGACTTTGAAGATCCTCTCCAAAGAATTCAACATATCGATCAACACACTTCTCGGAAGCCCCAGACACCTCGTCTGCCAGTGCTGCGGAATGCCGCTCACGGAAGATTCCATGATCAGCAAAGAGCCTGACGGAAGCTTCAACGAAGAGTACTGCACATGGTGTTACACGGACGGCAAATATGTTTACGAGACGAAGGCTGTGCTCATCGATTTCCTGATCGGTCACATGCCGAATCCGGAGAACCTCTCGGACGAGGCAAGACGCTCACAGTACGACGCGTATCTTTCGGAGCTCGATCACTGGAAATAAAGCGGAAAAGATGCCGCCAAAAAGATTGCACTCGGTGAAATAGTATGTATAATCTTCTTGGCGGATATAGGAGGCAACTATCTATTCGCTGACTATTCAACTGAGAAACCCGGCCCCTTCCACCCGGGTTTCTTTTTTTGCCTTTCGCGAAAACATGATCTCCGGCGCATTGTTCCCCGTTAGAAACCGTCACCGCCAGGAGTCACTTCCCTGCATCGGATCCCCGGCCGCAACATTTTCGAGCACGTGGTTGTATACATGGTATAAAGCCAAACGGAGGACAGTAAAATGTTTGAACATATATCTACACTTAAGACAGGAATGGCAAGACGTGCAATAGCACTTATCCTTGCGGCAGCAGTCATAACTTCGCTTGCTGCATGCACAAACACAAGAGGCACGCGGGGCACTTCAGGTGACAGCGGAGACAGGCCCGGCGACCGCACTGTAAGCATGGCGATGAGAACGGAAGACAAAGACGAGATCGATGAATTAATAACAGGCGTTCTGGATTATGATTTCGGCGAATATACGGATGAAGCTGAGCTGGAGATCAACGACATGTCCAAAGACACTTACCTCAAGGCAAGGATCCTGGTCAGGAAAGATAAGGTGGACGACCTTAAGGAATTCCTGAACGAGAAGCTCGGCGTGGGCGAAGAATACACCAACGACATGGTTCCAAGATACCAGGATCACGAGTACGCTGTTGAGTTAAAGCAGATGACTCCAATAAGGCACTATGTAACGTTCAAAATGGGAACGGACGTCAAGTCGATCCCCATCAATTTCTATCTTGTGGAAGATAACAGAAACACCTGCCTGTTTATCTTATAAACAGCCGGATCCGTCCGCAAAGATTCCGAAAGCAGTCTCTTCAACACTCCCTAACGCTTCGCTTGCAACCATTGACGGCACCGCAAGCGGAGCGATCTTTTTGAATCCCGCCTCAATGCATTCTTCGTAACCGTCACCTAAAACGCCGCAGATCCCGATAACAGGCTTGCCGTGCTTTTTTCCTGCCTGAAGAACCTTGTAAGGCGCCTTGCCGTTTAAGGTCTGGCCGTCCATCCTGCCCTCGCCCGTTACGACGACATCGCAGTCGCGAATAAGGTCTTCGGCACCGGTTATCCTCATCACGAGGTCAGCGCCTGATTCAAGCTTTGCGCCAAGAAGATTCTTCAAGGCAAAGCTCATGCCGCCTGCTGCGCCGGTACCCTTCTCGTAAGGATCAAAACCGGTCAGCTCCGCAAATCTTTTAAGCCACTCGTCCATCTCGCAGCAAGCCTCATAGGAAGCGCCTTTCTGCGGTCCGTAAACATGGCTCGCGCCGTCAGGTCCGCACAAGGGATTATCAACATCGCACGCAACGGTAATTGAAATATCTTTGGTGATAAGGCCGCTCAGATCGACAGCGCAAAGGTCCTTTAGCCCGAGAGCGCCGAATCTGATCTCCTCGCCGTTACTGTCAGTCAGCCTCGCACCGAGCGCCTGCAGCATGCCCGCGCCGGCATCATTTGTAGCACTGCCTCCGATGCATATGACAAGGTTCTCTGCACCATTTTTAATCGCGTCTTTCATGAGTTTGCCGACACCGTAAGTCGTTGTTATATAAGGATCTCTTGCCTCCGGAGGGACGAGCGTAAGACCTGCCGCATCGGCCATCTCGATATAAGCAGTCCGGGTATCAGGAGAGTACACATATTTGGATTTAACGGGAACCGAGAGGGGACCCTCGACCGTAATCTTCTTCGTTATGCCGTTTACGAGAGGCGCGATCGCACTGATTGTGCCCTCTCCCCCGTCAGCTAACGGAAGCACCGTGACTTCAGCGTCAGGACACGCACGCAGGATGCCTCTTTTTACGGCCTCACCCGCCTCCATAGACGTAAGGCTCCCCTTAAACGAATCCATTGCAACGACAACCTTCATGCTGACCTCCGAAATAAAGAAACTGTTTGTATTATACATAAGAGAAAACGGATAAAAACCCTCTGTAATATTAATCTTAAGTGGGTATATAATTGCTTTATGGATAATAAGAAAAACATGTTGATCTCTATATTTTTCACCATCGTCTGGATCCTGGTATTCTTCATCGCCATGGCCTTTATCATTTCGCTTGCGCTTAATGAAATACTCGTCTTTCCTTTTTCCATGTTTGCCGCTTTTTTCTTCATCGCCGTTTGGATTGCCATACTTCATGCAGTCAGCCGCCGTTACGCTTACGACAGCGAACCCGATCCGCTCACCAAGCTTTCCGAAGGCAAGTCTCTTGAAGCACACGTCGCACGCATGGACAAGCCCAGAAAAGGCAAGGACATGTATGAGGTCTGTGATAATGTCGTCAAAGAAAACAACAAGGCCCGCGTAATTACAGCGGCAGTCCTGTCATTTCTCATGCTGCTCTTTGTGGTAGGTGAGATCATCGATAACAAAGTCCAAAGTATTCCCTTAATTATCTGCATAATCCTCGTTACCGTCATCGTCATCGTGCTGGCCATGCTCGTGTCGATCCATTTCGACTACGGCTTCACCCCGGCCTTCAAGCTCAAATCCGCCATAATCAAGCAGGGCTTTGATCCCGACGAAGTAAACAACGACTTCATGCACGCAACCTACCACGACCTCAATCTGGGCCTCATGGCCGTCGGCAACACTTACGTTGTCGTTTATTCGTCCCAGGAATTCCGCATCATCGTGCTCGAAAACATAATCAAAGCCGACCTGCACTCTGTCAGGGTCAACAGTTACCGCGCCGGAAGCATAACCCGCTACTACATATGGCTACACGAAAAAGACGAAACCCACAGTGGCTACCGCTGCGCCGACAAGCTCACCGCGGAACTCCTCCTGAACAGGTTCCTCATAGAAAACATCCCGACCGAGACCTTCCCGACCGGAGTAGAAACACCGAAGGGGGTATGGTGAAGGAAGAGTGAGCGAGGAGAGATATGAGCATTGTGAAGGCCGGAGATACAGGTTTCGAGAAACGGCAAGAAAAAATCCATGAGCGCAGAAAAGGCAAGGACATGTTCGAAGTCTGCGACAACTTCCGCAAAGAATACTTCAAGACAATGTTCATCATCTTCGGCATAGCCTCAGTTCTGCTGCCCATTATCCTCATATTGAAGTTCAACGAGTTCGATTTTATCGATATCCCATTCTGGTGGGCATTCATCATCTCGGCAGCGGTGCTGGGCATTAGCCTTCTCATCGAGGGCAAAACAGACCTCACATTCATCACGATCCTTCATCTCAAAAAGGAGATCCTCCGGAAAGGCTTCGAAGAGCTCTACGTCAACACCGATTTCATGATGGCCACCTACCACGACTTAACCAGAGGCATACTCGCGATCGGTCAGAGCTACTACGTTGTCTTCACCCAGAAATACTGCCGCGTCGGCGAGATCAACAGTATCTCAAAAGTCACCCGCTTCTCCAATTCATACAAGATCAACAGCCAGACCATGTATAAGCACTTCATATGCATCATCGAAAAAGACAACACCCGGGTCACCCTCCCCTGCCGCGACGAAATCTCCGCCGCCCTCATAACCCAGCAGTTCAGGTTGGCAGGGATTGAGACGGAGAAGGATGGAATCGTTAAAAAGAAGTGAGAAACGGGAGGCAAAAAACTTTTCAGAGAAATTTCTATTCTTTAAAGTTCATTTAAAGTACAGGGGAGATAATGGCATCAATAATCAATAAATAGTTTTTCATACCCTCCCCCACAGATTAACCCGAGCCCCCTCGGGTTTTCTGCATTTCAGGGAAGGATCTGCTCATTGGCATGAGCATAGAGAATTCGCTTTGGTTTATAACTCAGCACCCTGTCCCAGTCTGCTTTAAGAGCTACGTTATCAGAATACGCATCCAGATAAGGCAACGGCTCCAGATCACCGACGATTGCCGTGCCATCATCCAGAATGACCGACATGCTGTCAGGGCTATGACTTGGTGTTGCTATGATTGAGCCTGATATTCCAAGGCTCTTCAAGAAGGATCGCGATTCTTCAAAAGTAATGACCTTAGCCTTACTCTCATTTATAGGTTTGTACTGCAAATGCGGTTCCCTGGCAAATATCGTATCCGGGAAATGCACATGTTCAACCTGCGAATCTATGAGTATCAGGCCTACTCCCTGCTCCATCAGGTCACTTACCAACCCACAATGATCTGGGTGGTAGTGAGTACACATCACATAGGTAATATCAGACACCTTAATATCCTGAGCCTTAATAGCCTTGTAGAAAGCTTGCAATGTGCCGGCATAGCCGGTATCGACCAGGATGCCGGAGGTGGAGCCTTGGAGAAGGAAGGTGTGAGTTGAGGAGTAGGTAAGATTTTTAAACATTAATATGCGCCCTTTTTAAATAATTTTAGCATGCATTGGGATGGGATAAGTTCTCTACTGAACAAAAGAAGATTCTGCTTTATCTGGAACAGAAGAAAGCCCTCGAAACTTTTCTGGTGCACAGTGCCATCTCAAAGGCTCAATATGGCAAGTGTCTGGGAGATCTGAAAGTTAAGATGTGGATGACAAGATTAGCTGAGTAAGCGTGTTATAATGACCTTATTCAAGGTGTGACCTTGGATTAGGTAAATCATCGGCATATTCGAGAGAGTTATTGGGGTTTAGGAAGATAATATGGCGGGCATCAAAACAATTAGGATCTTTTTAGCTTCTCCCATGGAAGTCGTTGATGAGAGAAAGTTATTCAGAGAACTGATCAAACAGATCAATGAAGATCATGCAATAAAGAAGGGCTTTGCTTTCGATTTGGTCTGCGGGGACGAAAATGTGTTTCCGGGAGTCGGTATCGATGTTAATCAGCCGATAGATATGAACTACGATGTGTTTGTGGCCCTGTTTAAAAGCAAGACAGGCACACCGACTCACAGGTATCTATCCGGAACCATAGAGGAATATGAAAAAGCAAAAATACTCAAAGACATAAAGCCTGAGCTGAAGATAATGTGCTATTTTCTTGGCGACACTGATTCCAGCACCATTAGCGATCTAAAGACAAAATTCAATTCTGAAGGCATTCTTTGGAACGAGCTGAAAACCTATGATGAGTATAAGGAAAAGATTTTCAGGCATTTCATCAAGATATTAAACGATTATGCATCCGGTAGAATCAGAAAGGAGAATGATTTCGTTCCCCCAGCAAGCACATGCAATCACTCTGTGGCAGTTGCAATCGTGCATGAAACAAGGATGCTGATCGTTAAAAGAAGCAAGAAGCTCACGGTGTTCGATGGATATTGGCAAATACCAGGAGGAAAAGCTAAGACGGACGAAGACTATACCAAGACCGCTATACGCGAAATAAAGGAAGAACTGTCTCTGGATCTTGATGAAGCAGCCCTTAAACATCTAAGCGATTTCTATAGTGCTGATATATCAAATAAAGATACGACGATAGCAATCCACCTGTTCATTTGCGAGGTAGCTTCAGAAGATCTTGAGGTGGTTCTTAATGAAGAGGACGAGGCTTGGAAGTGGATCGATTTCTCAAGCAACGAGTTCAATGAGGTCTCCTTTTTCGGTTCAAACAAATTGATGGCAAACGCTATCTGGCGGGAAATAACAATTGCCAGAAAACTTGAAAAGATCCTTCTAAATTATGATGAGTATTCAAGAACATTCCCGACAGAAATAAATGATATCAGTACGGCAGAACTGAACAGCATCTATTGCTATTTGAATATCTTAGGCATAGTCTCATTGAGCAATGAAGAGATCAGGTGTACCAGCGAGTACTCCAGACAATTGATTCAGGCTCTGATACATTTGTCCCGGTCAGGGAAGAACATTTTTAATAACAGCCCAATAGATCTTATATCTTTTTTTGCAAAAATAAGAAAGAACGTTTAACATGTTCTGTTTCTTCAGAATCGTCAGTTGCTCAGTTTTCGAGAGTGTGATTTATTTCTAATAAGTTAAACTCTTCTTGAAGAATTCTAAGGAGATGAGATTGTTTGTAAGAAAGGTTGATTCCGAAGACAGGATTCAGCTACCGTTTACAAATATCGGTTCGGGAAAGATGAGTTATATTGAAGATCTAAAGAAGGTCAATGGTGCTCATATGATCCATATATTTTCTTTATATTCATGCGGCTATCATATATTTAGTTGTGCAGGTGTATAATACAGTTTAGAGTGTTATGGGGGATTCCAAATGAATATAGATATCTTAGTGCAGACATATTTTTTGAAAATTCAAGATCTAGCCAAAAATCAAGGAGTAGTGAAAAACAAAGTTTACAGGAGTAGATTAATTTTACTTTGGATAATGGCGTTTTCTATAACATTCTTTTTTCTTAGTTTTTATTATTTGCAGAATTGGCGCTGTACTATATGGAGCATAGTAGCATTAATTTTATGTGCAATAACAGGCGAACACATTTCCAGAAGTTATGCAGGAATTGAAGATTGGATAAACTACCACACACCTCGTTATAACGAGAGAATTGAGACTTTAGTACAGTTGTTAGTTTCTAATAGCGTTACAATAAACGATCACTCAATAGATGACATAATTAAAGAGGCCAAAAAGAATCAGGTAAAGCATGATAAACACTTTATTCCCCAAAGAATGAAGAAAACTGTTTTTAAAATCTTGGGTGCACTCCTTTCACTCTTAGCAGCATTGCTGAAAATTGATTTCATTAAAGACATAGCTAATGCGGTAGCCGAGAAACTGCTTCAAAAAATTGGAGCTTTATTTGTTGACGAATCAAAAACCGAGGGTATTAATAGCAGTCTTGATAAATTCTGTAATTGGTTATTATCAGAAGAAACTTGGTCTTTTTTCGTTTCAATTATTATAATTGTTTTTCTTTGTGTCATAGCATGTCTGGCTATGTATTGGATTTATATTTCTGAATTGGAACCGAGAATAAAACAAATGTATTTCTTCCATGATGAATTCATATACGATTTGACACAACTTAAAACGTTTAAAGATCATTACAAATTCAGACGGGATTTCGTCGCCGCGAAAGAAACTACAAGTGAATGATTTTTCACATGATAAAAAGATCATAAATGTATTTTGCATAGTCTCCCTGTCTCCTTTACCTACATAATCTAATTGACAACTTTTATACATAATGATATTTTGCAATTATCGCGCTATTTTATTCGTTTTCGCATGGTTTCTTATGGGGACAGTCTATTAACTGGCTGATTCAGGAAAACATATACTAACGGGGAAAACTGCCAACTAATCTTAGACTGAAAAGAGGATCATCTTTTGATTAGGTCCTTCTAATCGTTTGATTGGCTCGCACACGATAATTTTATAGAAAGGAACAAGGGCACTTCTGCCTTTTCTTATTGTAATGACTTTTGAATACGTGTGCTTTTCGATTACTAATCTTTGTAACCAATCCTGCAAGTATTGCTATAGGATTGATTCTCAAAATGAATTCATGGATAAGGAAGTGTATCTTTCTTGTCTAAAAAAGCTAAAAACTCTTGGTTGTAAAATGATTAACATCACTGGAGGAGAACCATTGCTTCATAGCGAGTGGCGTTCATTTGTTAGAATTGCTCATGAAATGGGATTCCATGTTGTGCTTTCTTCAAATGGTTTATTGCTTGATTTTGATGATGAGATTCTCAATTTTGTTGATGAAATAGCTATTCCTTTAGATGGTTCCTGTAATAGAGTTAACGCTTTGTATCGTGGGGATGGTCATTTCGATTCTATAGTAGGGTTAATTGAAAAATACAAGACCAACAAATACCATTTTAAACTCAAAATTGGGACAGTCGTTACCCGTAACAATTGTGATGATCTGCCAGCCTTTATTCCACTTGTCGAGAATGCAGATATTTTTTGGAGACTTTTCTTCTGCAAGACTAAAGGTGAATATAATCGCATTAGTAATGACGAGTTGTTAGACCGGGATGAATTTTCAAAATTGGTAGACAAGATCCATGAGCAGATTCCTCCCAGTGTACATTTTTTGTATGAATGCAGTATTGAGGATGGTGAGGGAATAAAAGAGACCACTCTCATTTCCCCTTCCGGTTGTATTTATGTAAGTGATGGTATCGAGGACATTTTTATTGGAGATTTGCATAGTTCGTCTGTTGATGAGATACTGAATTTAGTATCAAAGAGTGGACATAAGGTTCAAGGCCACAAATTATATTTTAATGAAGTAATTTGAGGCAAAAGGAGCTAATTATGGTCGAACATGAATTATTAAATCTAGTTGATGAAAATGATCAGATCATAGGAAACGTTGATAGAGCTGACGTCTATGAGAAAGATATTCATAATGTGAGAGTTATTGGTATCTTTATTGTCGATGATGAAGGAAAAGTATTGCTTCAAAAGCGATCAGAGAAAAAATTTTATTGCCCCAATGGGTATGATTTTTCTGTAGCAGGTCATGTCCATTATGGTGAGAGTTACGAAGATGCGGCACATCGTGAAGCGCGTGAAG
>JAEEGL015159796.1_pt1 | contig 13460 bp, 11 predicted proteins | sample 9134231 | NCBI WGS metagenome assembly JAEEGL01 (sample SAMN16246548, study PRJNA631951) | gut metagenome | biome: gut microbiome; feature: rumen; material: fiber-attached | host: Bos | place: Iran: Karaj | collected 2018-10 | reverse complement strand
TTCAGCACCAGCTGAATCTAAGATTGTTCTTGAGTCAACTTGTGATGAAACAGCAAATGCTATTCTTGATGGAATGTTTGCTTTGATAATACCTGTGATAACATCAACAGATGGTCTTTGTGTTGCAATTACTAAGTGCATACCAGCAGCTCTAGCCATTTGTGCTAATCTACAAATAGAATCTTCAACATCTTTTGGTGATACCATCATTAAATCTGCAAGCTCATCTATAATGATTACCATCTGTGGCATCTTATGCTCATCTTCTGATAATGTTCCTTCTTTTTCTTCTTTTTCTATTGCTGCATTATATCCTTTTATATCTCTTACATTTTTACTTGCAAATCTACTATATCTTTGAACCATTTCTTGAACTGCCCAAGCTAAGGCTCCAGCTGCTTTTTTAGCATCAGTTACAACTGGAATAAGCAAATGTGGTATTCCATTATAAACTGAAAGTTCAACAACTTTAGGGTCAATCATAATTAATTTAACTTCACTAGGTTTTGCTTTGTAAAGAATACTTGTTATTAATGTATTAATACATACAGATTTACCAGAACCAGTAGAACCAGCTATTAATACGTGAGGCATTTTTGCTATATCAGATACTACAGTATCACCTGATACACCTTTACCTAAAGCAAATGCAAGCTTTGATTTATTACCTGTGAATTCATCTGAATCGATAATATCACGAAGTGGTACTATCTCTTTTTCTTTATTTGGTATTTCTATACCAACTGCCATTTTACCAGGAATTGGAGCTTCAATTCTGATACTTTCAGCAGCTAAGTTTAATGCTATATCATCAGATAGTTTTGCTATTTTACTTACTCTTACACCTTCAGCAGGTTTTAATTCATAACGAGTAATAGCAGGACCAACTGATACATTTTCAACCTTTGCAGATACACCAAAACTATATAAAGTTTTTTGAAGTTTTGTTGCAGTATCTGTTAAAGCTTTTTTACTTCCTCTATTTACTTTTCCGTCTCCTTCTGACATAAGTTCAATTGGAGGCATTTCATAATTTTCATCATCTTCAAATTGTGCTGTAGCGTGATCTAATTGTAAAACAGATTTTGTTGCATCTTCTTTTTCAACTTTTTCTTCTTTGAATATATCTTCTAATTCATTTGGATTTGTTTCAGGTTTCTTATCTTGGGCTGAAAGTTGTTCATCATCATCAATACCTTTTCTTCCAAATAATGTAAATTTAGGTTTCTTCTCTTCTTCACCATGAGCTTTTTTATCATCAAAATGATTAATAACAATTTCATCTGGCATAAGTTCAACTTGTCCCATACGTTTTGCTGCATCATTTTCTTGTGCTTGTCTTCTTTGTGCCATCTCTTGTTGTTTTTGTTTTCTTATCTCTGCTCTTTGTAATCTTTCTTGTTCGAAAGCTTCCCTTCTAGCTTCCTTCATCTCACGTTTGTCTTCTTTTCTAGCTTCTCTATCATCTATAAAATTAACTAATAATTCGACTGGATTTATTCCTATTAGATACATGAAAGAAATAATAGCAACTGCAACAACTAAAATTGTACTAGCTAAAGTACCAATTAAGTTTGTAAGTGGAGTTGCAATTATAGCTCCCATTGCACCACCACCTGAATTTTGTGTACCTAAGTTATATGCAGCTTTAACAACTTCTTCAAATGTAGCATTTGGACTTAAATTTAATTTTGAAAATTGATTTATATGCATAATTGATGCTACACATAAAACAAATACTACAAATTGTGCAATCTTTGTTGATGTATCTTCTTCATTTTTTATCATAGATATTGCTGTTATAAACATAGCAATTGGAACTACATATTTTATTATTCCAATTAGCCCACCAAAAATAGGGCTTATTGTTTCTCCAATAATACCTGAATTTGTATATATTAAAACGCCTAAAATTATACTAACTACAATTAGGAGTAAAACCGCCATATCTGGGCTTATTCTAGGGATTTTCTTTGCTACTTTCTTCTTTTTTCTACCCAACTAAAATTCCTCCAATCAAAAATTTCCTATTCTAACACACATATTATAACAAATCAAAACATTTTTTTGTATAGTTTTTATAGAAAATTTATGGAAAAAATAGACAAAAAAACCAGAGTTTTTAACTCTGGTTTTTATCATTTTCTTATACAATTATTTTAATTCTTTTCTGTTATTTTTAATAGTTGCTAAAGCATCTGTTAAGTTAGCTTGAGCCTCGTCAATTTTAACCTTAAGTTCAGCAATATCATCTTCAAGACCAGCTAAAACATTATCAGCATATTCTTTTGTTCCATCAGACATTTCTTTAGCCATAGAACTAGCTTGCTCTAAGATCTTATCTTTCTCGTCATATGCTTTTTTAGTAATCTCATGCTCATCAATCATAGCAATGATTCTATTTTCAGCTTCTTTAACGATATCTTCGCCTTCTTTTTTAGCTTCTTGAATTATTCTATTTCTTTCTTCCTTTACCCACTTAGCTTGTTTTAATTCATCAGGTAATTTTAATCTGATTTCTTTAATTATATCTAGTATTTCTTCTTTATCTACTACAGTTTTCTTAACTAAAGGTAAAGTTCTACTATTTTCAAGTAATTCTTCAATTGACTCTAATAGAGTAAATATTTCCATTATTTTGCCCCTTTCACTGCTTTAAGCCTTACTCTCTTTGATGAACATTAAGGTAACACGTCCATATTTACGTGTATCGATAACTTCAATTCCTAAGTTCTCTATTTCTTTTAGAACTCTTTGTGGCTCATCAGTTTCTACAACTACGGTTGCATCGTCGTTTAATAGTTTTAGTTCTATAATTTTTTTCAATGACCTATATACTAAATCAGTTTTGTATGGTGGATCAATGAAACAAATATCAATTTTATCTTTGATTTCTTCTAAAGCCCTTTCAAAATCTTTTTTGATTAATATTGTTTGGCTTTCAGTTTTCGTCTTTTCAATATTTTTTTCAACTATCTCTTGAGCTTTTCTATTTACTTCTGAAAAATAAGTTTTCTTAGCTCCCCTACTGATAGCTTCCAATCCAAGTGCTCCTGAACCCGCGAAAAGGTCCAAGCAGATAGCATCATCAAACTTGAACTGTAAAATATTAAAAAGTGGTTCTTTAATTCTGTCTAACGTTGGTCTTGTAACTTCATCACCATCTAAGGTAAAAAGTTTAGTACCTCTAAATCTTCCGCTGATAATTCTCATGTATATAAACCTCGACAATTGTATATTTATATTCTATGAAATAAAAGTCCTTTAAGTCAATATGTTTAACATAATTGTAAATGATACTTAATGTTGTCACATCTAGGAAACACCATTGTAACAAATGGTCAAAAAGAGGGTGAACTATAATTCACCCTCTCAAACTTATTTTTTATCCTTAGTTATCTTCTTTCATATCCTTTAGTAACTCTAATTGAGAAATCAATAATGCTTCCATCTTAGCTCTGTAGATATCAAATTGCTTTTTAGTTTCTGCATATTCTCTCTTACGTGTTTCTAAATCCTTAGTTAATTCATCAACAGATGTTTGCATTTTTGCTCTTGCACCTTTGATGATATTATCTGCTTCATCTTGTGCATTTGTTTTGATATCATCTGCTGTCTTTTGTGCCATGACTAAAGTATTTTGTAAAGTTTGTTCAATATTTTTGTATTTGTCCAAATCAGATTTTGATCTCTCGATTTCTGCATTCAACTCACTATTTTCTTTGTATAGTTTTTCATAGTCAGCTGTTATTTGATCTAGAAAATCATCAACTTCATCTACATTATACCCATTCATCATTTGTTTTTGAAATTTCTTATTTTCAATGTCTAGTGGTGTAAGCATAATCTTCCTCCTAATAAATTTACTTCCCTATACTTTATTTAAGCCATGATACTGAAAGTTTGTTTTTGATTTCCTCTCTAGTCATATCATTAACTATATCATAATTAAATGGCGCAACAATAAATATAGAATTAGAAACTTTTTCAAAGTGTCCATCTAATACTTTAACAGCACCAGAAATTACATCTAGTATTCTTCTAGCTACATCTTTATTTACATATTCTAAGTTTATAACTATTGCATTCTTTTCTCTTAATAGAATACAAATATCTTCAGCTTGTTCAAATGAAGTAGGTTTTGCTATCTTCATTTTAATTTGTTGTGATATTGAAGTTACTTTTGATTCTTTTCTTCCAAAGAAACTTCTTTTCTCCTCTACTGGTTCTTCTTCTTCTATATCATAAGGATATGATCCTTCATCAAACATTTCTTCATCTACTACTTCTTCTTCGTCTCCAACACCTAATACGCCTAAAATCTTATTTAACACTGCGTTTGCCATTTAAATTCCTCCCAAATAAATAAAATAAATTTCAATTACTGCATTAAGTATCCTTCTATTAATAAAAAAAGTCAATAGCCAATTTCCTTTTGTTAATCAAACTTCATTACTTCGTAATATTTTCGTAACATTATTTCGAATTGACATCAATTTTGTCATATTGTTTTATACTATACATATTTTGAATTTCCTGTGAAGAAAATCCCATTTCTTGTAATTCTTTTGTAGAATAGTTACTTACTAATGCATAAGAATCGTTTTGTTTCAATACTTTTACTAGTATTTTAGCATCATATCCAGCTCTATTTCCAATAATATATGTTCTACCATTTTCCTCAATTAGGGCTGTATTTGGAACCTTTAATCCACTTTCTTCCCACCATATAACATTAACTGATAATTTTCTATAGTTAATTAGTTTTTCTGGTAGGTCACTTACTTCAAATACTAATACTCTTGAATCATTTCCTTCATTTATTTGAACTACTTTTGCTTTAACAATTAATGCAGGATCAAGTTCTATCTTAACTCTATCACCCACTTTAGTTTGCATAGCAGCATCAGAATCCATTTCACATGCTAAATAACAATTAAAATCAACAATAACTTTTCCTTTTTCAGCACTAGACTCTATAATTTCACCAGATCTTAAATCTAATCCATCTAAAAACTCTTTTGTCAAATATGAAAAGTCACCTGTTTTAAATGTTTCTTCTAAATTATCAATTCTATATGAAACTGTACCACTGTTTTCAGTAGTAATAACTTCAGCACCTTGTGTTAGTTGCGAAAGCAAATCATTTCTTTGAGTAATAAGTGATTTTAACACTGATCCATCAGGACTTTGGTTACTTACTATTGTTGCTATCTTATATGTATTGTCTGTTATTTCCTTTTTGTAATTTCTTATTTCTTCTACATTATTAGTAGTATATATTTTTTCTTCAAGCTCTTTAATTTTTGCTTTTAAAACTTCTATATCTGTATTGTAAATTGCAGGTTCTGTTTTTTGTGCTTCAACAATTTGACTTTCAACATCTGCGATTTGTTTTCTTATCTCATCATTACCTGTTGCATAATATCTAAAAACAGTCTCACCTTTTGCAACTCTTTTTCCTTCAGTAATTTCTTTTTCCATACCATTTTGATAGTTGTTACCTTGAAGTACAACTTCATTTCTGATTACATATGCATCTGTCATTTCCTTCATATTTAATTTACCGGTAATCAACAACATATGCATCAGCAGGATGTCTAAGAAGTCTTATAGTATTAAATAGGAAATAAACTATAAATACTAAGACAAGTACAGTCCAAAATATTCTTTTAAATACGCTATCGCTATTTGTCTTTAGTTGACTCAAAACCTTTTCCCTTCCTGTAGATTATTCATTATATTTACTTATAATAAAATCTACATTCTTTAATTTATCTTGTTGTCCATCTATCCAAATAATATCTTTGTTTTTTCTAAACCATGTAAGTTGTCTTTTGGCAAAATGTCTAGTTTCAAGTTTAATTTTCTCTACCATTTCTTCGAAACTTATTTTGCCTTCTAAGTATTCTACTACTTCTTTATATCCTAGTCCTTGCATTGCAGTTGGGAACTTTTCATATTTATTATAAACTTCTTTTACTTCATCTACTAAGCCTTGCTCTATCATTATATCAACTCTTAAGTTAATTCTTTCATAAAGCTTTTCTCTATCCCAATCAATTGCAAAAACTATATAATCATATTTTACGCCTTTTTCTCTAGACTTTATTTCAAGTTCGGTTTTTGTTTTTCCTGTTGCATGATATATTTCTAATACTCTAGAAATTCTTTTCTTATCACTTGGGCTTATTTTTTCCATTGCTTCAGAATCTATTTTTTTAGCTTCTTCATAAAGCTTATTTAGTCCTTCTTCAGTTTCAGCTTCCTTCATTAAAGAATTTCTATAGTCTTCATCATATTCAATATCAGGAAATTCAATTCCATAAACTAATGAATCAATATAAAGTCCTGTTCCACCAACAATAATTGGAACTTTACCTTTAGCTAAGATTTCATCTATTTTTTCTTCTGCATCTTTTTTAAAATCTGCAACAGAATATCTTTCATCTGGAGAAACAAAATCTATTAAATAATGAGGAATATTTTCTGTTTCTTCAGGTGTTGGCTTAGCTGTTCCTATTGTCATATCTTTATATATTTGCATTGAATCTGCTGAAATAACTTCACCATTTATTTTTTTAGCAAGCTCAACACCTAAAGATGTTTTTCCTGATGCAGTTGGTCCAGCAATTACAATTACTTTTTGCATTACTATTCTTCCTTTTTATTTTCTACTAAATTTACGTTCTATCTCATATTTAGAAAGTTTCATTGCAATTTTTCTTCCATCATCATATTCTAATGGTTTTTCAGTTTCAAAAAGTGCTTTCATTACTTTTTGTACTCCATCATCATCCTCATCAAAATCGATTGTATGTGCAACTTTTTTAGCTAAGTTTTCAATGAAACTCTTTTCTTGTTCTTCTTCTGTTAGTCTATCATAGTTTTCTGTATCATCTAGTAGTTCCAAGAATAAGTGCTTTGTATTCATATCTATACAAATATTTGGAACTGTACTTAATTTAATTGTATTTTCACCAAATGCTTCTAATTCAAAACCTGCTTTTTCAAATAAATTCAAGTATGTTTTAATAAGGTTTGTTTCTTTATTTGTAAGTGGAATAACATCTGCCATAAGCATTGTTTGATTATCTTTATCTTCACTATAAAATGCACTAGTTATTCTTCCTTCTAGTAGTTTTTCATTAGCTTCATTTATATCTACAATTGCTATTTCTTTATCAAATTCTAAAACAGCATATTGATTAAATGCTTCACCTACAACTCTATATTTATCTTTTGATGCTTCTTCTATTTCTTCAGATTCTAAACCTTCTTCATCTGGAACTAAGCTTTCATTTTTCCATTCTTGCTTCTTTTCAGATTCTTCTTCTATTACTTCTTCAAGAGGTTCTTCCTCAATTATTTGAGGTTTTTCTTCTTCTGCTGCTTCTGCTTCTTCAGGTTCATTGGTTTCTAAAATAAGTTCTTTAGATTCTGGAACTTCTTCTACCTCTTCAGCTTTTTCTTCTTTTTCATCTGATTCTTCATCATCATCAGAAACATTTCCAGAAAATGTAATTTCATCTAAGTTTGCTTCAACATATGAATCATCTTGAACCATTACATCATCATCTGCTTCTTCTGTTTCTTTTAAATCTTCTATTGCATCTTCTACATCTTGTTTTTTAGCTAATTCTTCTGTAGGAGTTTTTTCTTCTTCTTGATCTTCTAATTCTTCTTCAAGTTTTTCCTCTTCTAAAGGTTTTTCTTCTTGGTCATCCTCATCTTTTTTAATTACAGAATTTCTTATTTCATCAAATAAGCTCTTTTCTTTTTCTGTAAGTTTTCCAGCATTAACTACTACAGTTTCTTGATTTACTTTATTTCCAAAAATCTTAGAATACATATCATCAAATGATTGTTTCTTAGGTTCTTGTTCTAATTTATTTGTTAAGTCATTATGATCTCTATTTTTAATGATTTCTAGAGTTCTCTTTTCCACATCTTCTTCAGTAGGTGTGGAAACTGCGCTATGTTTTCCTCTATTTTCTGTGACTTCTTCAGAAGTTTCTTCTATTTCTTCATCTTCATTTTCTTCTTGCATTTTTACCCTTAATGCTTCTTCTTCAGCTGCTTGAAGTACATCATCAAATAAAGATTTTTCCTCTTCTTCCTTAACTTCTTCTTTTATCTCTTCTCTTACTTCTTCTGCATTATCTTTTACTGTTTCTACTGCTTGTGTTCTTTCTACTTCTTCTTTTACACTTGCAAGTTTTTCATCACGAGCTCTTTCTTCTTCTTCGCTTGTTGGAATCTCAATTGGAGTATAAGCAGAAACTTCAGAAACACCAATTTCTTTTAGTCCTTTTCTAAACTTATAAACCTCTTCCATCAAGTTTTCATTAGAGCCAAATTCATTTTCTTGTTTTTTCTTTTTGAAGAAATTGTTACTTCTTCTTTCTCTATATGCATCTGAATCATCTCTTATTGCATCAAAAACTAGTTCAGATTTTTCCTCTAAACTTTCTGGTTCTTTTACTTGATCTAATTCTTCAAAATGATGATGTCTTATATGTTTACTAATTGGGTCAACAGATTTTTCTTTTGCTATTTTTTCTTCAACAACTTTAGATAATCTATCTTTAATTGCATGATATACAGCTTTAAATACTGTACCTTCATCTTCAAATCTTATTTCAAGTTTTGCAGGATGAACATTAACATCAATTCTTGCTGGATCTATTTCAACATTTAATACTATAAAACCATATTTATTTGCTGGTATAAATTCTTTATATGAATTATCAGCAGCTGCTGTTAATGTTTTATCTTTAACATGTCTTCCATTTACAAAGAATAATTGTTGTGATCTATTAGAACGTGCAATTTCTGATTTACCAATTACACCTTTTACTTTTATTCCTTCAAATTCATAATCAACATCTAAAAGATTATTTGCTATTTCTTTTCCATATATTGAATAAACAACATCTTTTAAACTTCCATTTCCTGATGTTTGAATAACAGTTTTTCCAGAATTAATTAACTTAAAAGATATCTTAGTATTAACTAAAGCTGCTCTTGTAATTACATCTTCAATATATCCTGATTCTGTATAATCTTTTTTAAGGAACTTATATCTTACTGGAGTATTGTAAAATAGATTTTTAACAGTAATCGTAGTACCAAATGATGCACCTATTTCAGATTGTTCTAAAACATGTCCACCTTCAACTACAATTCTATTTCCTGTTCTTCTATCTTTTTTTCTAGATATCATTTCAACATTTGCGATAGCTGCTATACTTGCTAAAGCCTCACCTCTAAATCCCATTGAAGTTATTTTTGAGATATCTTCAGCATTTTTTATTTTGCTTGTTGCATGTCTTTCAAAAGCCATCTCCAAATCATCTTTTTCGATACCTTTTCCATTGTCAGTTACTTTTATAAATGATATTCCACCATTTTTTATTTCTACAGATATTCTTGTTGCACCTGCATCAATAGAGTTTTCTACCATCTCTTTTACGACTGATGCTGGTCTCTCAATTACTTCTCCTGCAGCGATTTGATTGATTGTCAAATCATCTAACAATACAATACTTCCCATTTTTTCCTCCAAAATAAGTCCTATTATCGAGCACATTATATCACTATTTTTGCCAATTTGTATACCTATTTTTAAATAAAAAAATACATGTTTTATAACCTCTAAAAAAAGTTATAAAACATGTATTAAAATTCTTATTTTTCAACAGATTCTCTAAGGAAATAATTCATTAAATAATATGATCCTCCTCTATGAAGTAATCTAAGTTCCATTGTATCATCTTCATCTACCGTATCACTTTTAACATTTAATTTTAATATTATTCTACTTAAATATTCTGTCACATCTTCTATTTCAGGTTCATTTAAAAGAGTAATAGTTACAGCATCTTCAGGCATTGCAGTAATAATTTCTTGTTCTTTTTTCTCCATTTCATATTGCATCAATACGAAATCTTTAAATTCTTTAGGATTTTTCATTACTTCTTCATATTTAGCATCAAATCTTTTTGTTGTTTCTTGATCTACATCTAGAGCCGTTCCTTCTTGTTCTACTTCATATTTTATATAATCATAAATATATTCAGCAGGAAGGTCCATCATTGATGCAAGTTTTGCTCCATCTAAAGTATTAAATGCTTCTATAAAGTTAGTAGATATACCTTTAGCATCAAGATATCCCCAATGTTCTACTGAGGTATTATATCCAACATTCTTAAGCGCAGTTTCATTTGTCTCTTCTTTTTCTTCTACTGGATGATTTTTATAAAACCTTACTACTAAAACTACTGCTACTACTATTAATACTAAAACAATGACTAGCATTAAAATATTAAATCTTAATCTACTCTTATTCTTTTCCATACTCTTCCTCTGTACCTTTTTAAAATTAGTATTGTCTTCCCCAAACAACCATGTGTTTTGCTGGCTTTCCACAACATACACATTTGTCATCTAAATGTTCTTCCTCAAATGGGATACATCTAGATTTTACAGCTGTTAAATCTTTAATTTTGTCTTCACATTCACCATCGCCACACCACATAGCTTTAATATAACCTTGGTTTTCATTTATGTTTTTAACAAGTTCATCTAAGTTATGTGCAACAGTTGTTTTTTCTTCTTGTCTTTTTAAACATTCATCAAACATATTTTGGTGAATTTCATCTAGTAATGTTTGAAGTTCTTTTTCAACATCTTCAATTTTTACACTTTTCTTTTCAAATGTATCTCTTCTTACTAGAACTACTTCACCTTTTTCTATATCTTTTGGTCCAATTTCAAGTCTTACTGGAACACCTTTCATCTCCCAGTAATTGAATTTGTTACCAACTGAATAGTTATCTCTATCATCTAATTTAACTCTAAAGTTCTTAGATAAACTGTCTTTAATTTTTCCAGCTTCTTCTAGTACATGCTCTTTTTCTTGTGCTATTGGAACAATAACAACTTGAATTGGAGCTATACGTGGAGGAAGTTTTAATCCTCTATTATCACCATGTGCCATAATGATTGCACCAATCAATCTTGATGTTGTAGCCCATGTTGTATAGTGTGGATATTCTTGTTTTCCTTCTCTATCTTGGAATGTTATATTAAATGCTTTTGAGAAGTTTTGTCCTAGATAATGTGATGTACCTGCTTGAAGTGCTTTACCATCACGCATTAATGTTTCAACTGTAAATGTAGAAACAGCTCCTGCGAATTTTTCTTTATCAGTTTTTGTTCCTCTGATAACTGGTATTGCAAGTAAGTTTTCTATAACATCTGCATATATTTCTAATATTTTAAGTGAGAAGTCAATAGCTTCTTCTTTTGTCTCATGAAGAGTATGTCCTTCATGCCAATAGAATTCTCTAGTACGTAAGAATGGTCTTGTTTCTTTTTCCCATCTTACAACACTTCCCCATTGATTATATAAGAATGGTAAATCTCTCCAAGATTTTAACCATTTTGCATACATTGTAGAAAAGATAACTTCTGAAGTAGGTCTTACGCAAAGTCTTTCTTCTAGTTCTTCATTTCCACCATAAGTTACCCAAGCAACTTCAGGTGCAAATCCTTCTACGTGATCTTTTTCTTTATTTAATAAACTTTCTGGAATTAGAAGTGGCATAACTAAGTTTTGTACTCCTAATTCTTTGAATTTTTTATCTTCATAATTTTGGATATTTTCATATATTGCATATCCATATGGACGAATTGCAACAAATCCTTTTGAATCTGTATAATCTGCAAGTTCTGCTTTTATACATATATCTGTATACCATTGTGCAAAATCTTCATCAATGTTAGTTATTTCTTTTACAAAATTTTCTTCATTTTTACTCATATTTTTCGCTCCTTTTACTATTATTCTTGTTTTGCCTCTTCAGTAACCCTTGCGGGAGTAGGAGCCTCCACATCATCTGTAGACTTATCAAGAGGTTCAGCTTGAACAGATGTTAAAACATCTTTTACCTCCTTGTCTAGATCTTCATCAAAATCGTCTAATACGATTTGTTCATTTTCATCTAACTTATATTTTGGAAGTTCTGGCAAATCATTTAATGAACTAATACCAAATAATTTCAAGAAATTATCTGTTACTTTATAAGTTATTGGTTTTCCTGGTGCATCAGATTTTCCAGCCTCCTCAATTAAGTTATAGTCTAGAAGTCTATAAATAGTTCCATCAGAACTTACACCTCTTATAGCTTCTATTTCTGCTCTTGTAATTCTAGGATTATATGCAATTATTGACAAAGTCTCTAAAGCAGCAGTTGAAAGTGAAGGATTAGAACGATTATCAAAAACTTGTACTATATAATCATAATACTGTTTTTTAGTTGTAAGCTCATATCCATCATTTACTCTAATTAATTCTATACCTGAAGATTCCTTGCTATAATCTTGCATCATTAAAGAAGCCACTTCTTCAACCTCTTCAGGTGTAGCTTCTAATATTGCTGCAAGCTCACTTATCTTTACTGTTCTTCCAGCAGCATATAAAATTGATTCGATTATTGCTTTTGATTCTTCTATTTTCATTGTTTTCTCCTAGGTTTCAAGTACTTCTATTATCTTACAAAAATGGCATTCTGTCAACCAAATTAAGGTATTTATATTAATTGTTTTTATTGTAAAATACTTGATTTTACTGTCATTTTATGATACAATATTATTGTATTTTGTAGAAAGGAAGGAAAAATCTATGAAAGATAACACAGTAAAGCAACAATCTTTATTAAGTAAAATCGCACATTTTCTTAGACATAATGCTCTTGTAGAAATGTTCCTAGATCCTGCAGCTGGTATGGTTGTAGATCCTGAAGAAGTAGATACAGAAAAGCAGATCAAAGATTTGTCTGCTGCTACTGGAGTATCTGAAAAAGATTTACTTAATATAGATGCACAATTCAATGGTGCACATAGTAACTTAGAGGGATTGACTAAACAAGTTGAGAAGATTCCAGAAGAGCCTAAGGAATCAAAAAATCCTTTTGCAGTTGATCCAGAAGACTTGAATTTAGATGGGGATGGAAATAATACAAATGGAGGCTCAAAAAAGAAATCTAAACAAGCTGTTGAAAAAGAGCTTGGAGAGTAATACCTTATCTATAATCGTTTTAATCATTTACAAAAAAAAGCAGGATACTTTAAGTATCCTGTTTTTTTGTATGTTTTATTTTCTTTTTATTGTTCTTTTTTTATTATTTTTGAACTTCACCAATTAAGTCATATTCATCTACTGCAACTATTTTTACATTAACAAATTTGTTTACTAAATCTTCTTCTGTACTTGCAACAAATATTACCCCATCAGTATCTGGACAGTCCATATAACTTCTTCCAACAAAATAAAGTTCATCATCAGTAACATCTTCTATTAATACTTCATATGTCTTTCCTACTCTACTTTCTAAACTTTCTTTTGCTATTTTATTTTGAGCAGTCATTATTTTATTTCTTCTTTGCTTTTTAAC
>JAEEGL014928038.1_pt1 | contig 13460 bp, 14 predicted proteins | sample 9134231 | NCBI WGS metagenome assembly JAEEGL01 (sample SAMN16246548, study PRJNA631951) | gut metagenome | biome: gut microbiome; feature: rumen; material: fiber-attached | host: Bos | place: Iran: Karaj | collected 2018-10 | reverse complement strand
ACTGCTGCTACGGCAACAAATACAGGTCCTACGGCCCATACGTAAGCACCCATTACAGAACTCATATCTGCTTCACCTAAACATTCAACTGTTGGTGACTGATAGTTCATTGTTTACCTCCGTTTTGTTAATATAGTTTTTGCATTTTCTCGTTCAACGAACGGGTAATAAAATTATAAAACAGAGGTATGAAAGCGGTAGGTCATAAACTGGTTATGACAGGTCATAAAAAGTGACAGGAAGAGAATTTTGACTGTACAATGGCAGATAAACTATTTTGTTTCTGACTTTTTACTTTTTATTGAATTGATTTTTTTATTTGAATATGAGATTTCAATCCTTTCAATAGTTAAAATAATAAAATAGACAAAAACATAAATTAAGAAAAAAATACCAATATAAATAAACAGATCTTTAAGGTTTTTATTTATCCAGCAGCAAAGTAAACTTGAAACACACCATGTGATAATAACAATAACGAAGTGACAGATAAATTGAATTATGCGGGGAAAAAAGTCTACTTTAAAAATATTAGTTGCTATGCCATAAATTATTCCGGAAATTGCAACCAGAATAAACTGAAATAGAAATGCAGTATTCTGAGATCCAAATTTTTCAAGAAGCATCGGAGATACAAGTGTCAGAACATTTGAATCCTTAAATAGTGATTGTAAAGTGAAATATAAAATAACAAAGAATTCTGTTGCTAAAGCTCCAATCATTCCTGTGTGTAATATTCGTTTCAGCATTTTTTTATCCCTCCATAGCCTTAAATGTTTTATTTAAGAAATCTTTAATTCTAAAATAATATCGTCGGGAGATTGGAATCTTTTTTCCAGTTTCCATAACAAGAAAAATTAATCCACTAATATTCATGTCGATTTTTTTTACATAGTCGAAATTTACTATCGAAGTTTTTGATACACGGATGAATTGACTGAACTTTTTTTCAGATAAGAAATCTTCTATTTCATATAATCTTTTTTTTACTTCAAGAGTCTGGGTGTCATTCTCTATATACACTTTTTTATCCATCGTAAAAAAGTGGGTTACTTTGTTTAATGGCACACTGATAATATCATAGCCATCAAAACAAGGGAATTCTACAGAATCATAATTAACAATATGATTGATCGTATTATATAATTCATCCACTTCTTTTGTCTGTCTTGGTGCGAGAATCTGCAATTCAATATCATAAAGTGACGGGACAATTTTTATAGAAATTTTTGACATAATTTTATTATATCTTAAATTTTATAACCGTTCATCAAAAAAAATAACCTCTTGTCTAACTTTTTCCCAATTTTTTAAAAAGCTGAAGTATAGTGAAATCGTGTTCGAATACAAAAAAAACTATAAAAAAAGGAGGAAAAAAATGATTGTAACAAAGAACACATTCGCTACTGTTCATCAGTTCTCATGTGAACTGTCATTGGGTGCTGGAACATGCACTTGTACATGTACATGTGCAAGCATAAGTTTCTAGTATAAAACTTAATTTTAATTTGGCTACTTGGAGTATTTTTAATATTTCAACTAGTTAGTTAAAAAAAATCCAGGTAGCTAAGAATGTTGGTAAAAAAATGGAAAAAATAGATTTATTAAAGGTACTTCAAGGATCAGATAATACCTATAATACACAAAGTATTTATTGTAATAATGCAGGAGTTGAATCAACAGATTTATATACTAAAGGAAAGTTCTTTAGTTCTAATCAACTCATATCACAATTGTATCTCTCAAATTATGAAAACTGCTATAAGATGGGACCGATAATTGCGACTGCTGAATTCATGGATAATTCGACAAACATTATTTCTTTGATGGAGAATGAGTATAAAGAAAACCTCAAAGACTCCATAGAACTTCCACAGCCACGAAAAATTCGAGTATCGTTACAGGATGCTTTATTAAACAGACATTCTTCAAGACTTTTTTCAGGAGAGGCTTTATCAAAACAGGATCTCTCTGATTTCCTTTATTATTCAAAAGGTTCTGTAAAAGATAATTTAGTACTTTTAAATAACGTAAAAATACATCGACATCAATATACAGCTCCATCAGGTGGAGGAATGTATTCAATTAAACTGTATCTTGTCATTTATAATGTGAAAGGAATCGAACCTGGAATATATATTTATCAACCAGATTCTCATACTTTGTTACCTTATATGCCGGTTGTTTCATTAGATTCGTTTTTGATAACAAAACGATATGATCACAAATCTGGAGATTATATACCAATTGAAAATTTTTCTCCTTCTGTTTTTATCTGTTGCGTAAATAATTTTTCTCAAGAAAGACATAAATATGGCGAGTTGTCACTTGCTGCTGCTTATACAGATTGTGGTTGTATTATGCAGAATTGTGGACTTATGGCAGCTGCACTAAATTTAAATTTTTGTGTATGGGCCGGCTTTAAGAAAAGAGAGGGTGAAAAAAAATTAAAAATAGATGGATTAAATAATCATCTTATAATGACAGGATTACTGGGAATAGGAGCATAAAAATGAGTAATTATAAATTGTCTTTCGATTGTAAATTCTTTTGTGATGAGGAGAACTTTTATTTTAGAAAGGGTATCTGGAATACAATTGACGGAATGATTCCGTTTACAAATATTCAGCATAAAGAGGTGTTTTGTAATTTCTTACAGAGTGTAAAAGATGAGAATGAAGCCGAACAGAATAAGTGTATATCACGAATGTCTGATAATGATAAAAAGCTTGTCTCTGATTTGCTGGAGAATAATTTCATTCTTGATGATGAACATGAAAGTCTTGAACTGTGTCGGGTACTTACAGGTCAGAACTTTAATCTGAAAAATCGAAATGTTAAATTTCAACTTATAACAGATTTAGATTATGTTACCAAACTGTTAAATGATTATAAGGAAATATATAATTTTGAATTTAATTCGATTCCGGAAGAAATAAAAAAAGAATTAAAGGACCCTAATTATTTTTCCAGAATAGATTCAGTGGCATATGAAAAAAAGAGAGAATATATAAAGAGTAAGATGGCAGAAGATACTCCAATTTTATTTTTGACACAAAATCTTAATTTACATTTAATTAGAAATCTAAATAAGGTTCTGGAGAATACCCCAGTTTTCATAGGCTTTATTGATGGGCCATTTATGATTTTCCTGTCAATAATTCCTAAGCAGACTGCGTGCTGGGAATGTTTTGAGCAGAGAATGTTATCTTATGTGAAGGATAATTACTTTTATCACAGATTCAGTTGCATAGATAATGAAGCTAAGGCTTCCAGAATTTATAACTTACATTTTACTACATTATTACATATGGGGTTACAGGAGGTCTTTGCCTGGAATCTCCTTAAAATGTCAAAATTTATGGGTAGATGTATGTTTACTTATCTTCCAACAATGGAAATCCATTTTGAGAATATAAATAGAATTTCATCTTGCAAAACTTGCGGTTATATGGCTGAGATTAGTAATTCGGAAAATAATGCAAATCTTGGTCGTCTTATTGATGAATATCTTAAAGAAACAGGAAACAAAAATGCTCTATAACAATTTTGACAAAGTAATTTATAATTTTCACGAATTACTTGGAAGTGGTTTAGGTATCGCAAGACCTGAATTGCTTTCAGGAAATAGGAATGCTTCAAATATAAATATGAGTATCCTGCAGTTGTCTATACCGAATTATTATCAGACTATGTTTAATAGTAAAACAGAAATGTCGTATCATATTTCTGGATATGGACAGTCAAATGAGGAAGCAATAACAAGAGTTTTAGGTGAAACAATTGAGAGATATTCATTCATGTCTTTTTATTGGCTCATTAAAAATCAGATTGAAAAAAATAGCTGGGATAATTTACATGCTGACAAAAAAGCTGAAGTTTTACCATTAGAACTTATAAATATTGTAGATGAGAAAAATAAGTTTTTTCACCATCTTAATAAATCAGATGAAGTTACCTGGATTAAATTAAAAAATCTATGTAAGAACAATGATGTTTATTATCCGCTCCAGTTATTATGCAATGAAGAAGGCTCTGAAAAACTATATTACCCTTCAATGAGTACAGGTACAGCAACTCATGTAAATTATGAAAATGCACTTATCAATGCAATGACAGAACAGCTGCAGATACATCTTTTCCTAACTGCCTGGTATGGTTTACGGAAACTTCCTGTCCTTGATTGGGAAAAGACAATGCCATCTTCTTTGGATAAAATTTTTAAAGATACTTTTGATTTTTCAAAAGTATCAATTACTGTATTAGATTGCAGCTTAAAAGAAATTGGTTTTTATAATTATATTGCATTTGTAAAAAATAAGGAAAATAAAGCTCCTTATTGTGCAGTTGGTCTGCAGGGGGGATTCAATGCTGAACAGGTGCTTTTACGAGCAGTAATGGAAGCAACTGCAATCTATGTAAACCTGCAGGGGTTTTATATTTTTAAGGAAGAGACTGTTTCAAAACTTGATCTTAAAACAGTTCTTTCACAATACAATCTGGATGCTCCATTTTTATATTGGTCAAATGCAAATGATTTAGCAGATAAAGAAAAAATCCTTGATTCACTTTCAGATTCTGTTAACAAAACTGTATTTGAACCTAATCCATATGTTATTGAAAAAGAACAATTGCATAGGCTTATTGATTATTACAAAAACTCTTTGAATTATTTTTCTGTTTTAGATATTACTGCTCCTGAAGTTTACAAATATGGATATAGAACCGTTAGGTGTATCGCTCCTGAGTTCGTATCTATGAATCTTCCTGCAGTCACATACAAAAATCATCCTTATTTCATCAACAACGGAGGTATTCAAAATGGGAATTTCTCTCATCCTCTTCCTTAATTTAAATTGTCTTATGCTTATTCTATTTCCTTATGGAAAAATGTTTGCTCAGAGAGGAGTTAATAAAGCAGAAGGTTTCTCTAAATCTGTGTGTTCAACCGCATTCTTTATTATTGTGTATTTTTTCTGCTGTATACCAACCTTTGTTGACAGTTTTTTTGTCTTCCCAACTATCAGGCAGATACCATGGATATTGGGTGGTAGTGTACTAAGTCTATTGATAGAATTTTCCATTTTTATCATTAAGTATAAAAAATTGAAGATTACAACTATACGAAGCGGGAAATTTTTTGAACTTTCTTTACTGCTTGTTATGATACCAGTTCTGGAAGAAATAATATATGTTTTGTGTCTCCACACTTTATGCGAATCACTTAATATACCAACCTTCCTTTTCATAATAATGAGTAGTATTGCATTTGGACTGGGACATTTTATATATCCAAAGATAAATATTGTTACAAAGACAATGTGGGGCTTAGTATTCTCTGTTATTTATGTTCTTACAGGTTGTATTTATATCGTAATTATTTCTCATATTATAAATAACCTGTTTTTGTATCTGCTTGGTAAAACTCAAAAATTCAGGGGGTAATTATGGAAAAATTAGTTGTTCTTTTTCTTATTGATAATCTTCTAATAAGATTTATCTTTAAACTAATAAATATAAGAGTTGTACTGGGAATAGGATTTCAGAAAAAGATACTGATGGCATTCAATCTGATTTTTTCGTTGACTTTTATTTTTCTGGAAAGAAGTCAGTTTTCTATGCAATTAATAAAGCTGGGTGCTTTTTTTGATATATTTTTCTTATTTTTTTGTCATACTTTCTTTTGCCTTATTTTTGGCTTGACTTGTGTGCTTTTCAATAGAGCAAAAATTCAAAGGAATCAATATACAAAAGAAGTAATGTTTGAGGATTTTTTCTCTTTCTTATTTAGTTTTACGATCTTCTATACATTCCAGTATATTCTTATAGATTATGATTTGATTGTACTGTTAGTCGCAGTGGCTTATGGTGTTATAAATCTTGTTATAAGTTTATGGATTTATAAAAAGATTTCTTTATATCAACTGGTATTTACTGCGCTTTCTATATTCTATTCACTTTTTGTGTTCACAGCGACAAATAATTTCGTGCTGACTGTTCTGTTTTATTTATTACTGACAATTCCAAGATACATTTCTTATAAAAAAGGAGCTTTCGCAAAATGAAAAAAATAATCTTATTTATACTAATGGCTGCAGTTTCAATTTCTCTATCAGCATATACATTTGATGCTTCCGTACAAAAAGACTTGTGTGAATTACAGAAACAGGCTTTTATTCTGGAAGATGGAAGTAAGATTTATGATTTAATAAATCAATTTGAGCAGCGTTCTAATATTAAAAATCTTCCAGAACAGGAAGCTCTTATGGTAAAAGCAAATATTTTTATTGTAAGAATGAACAACGTTACAGATAAGGATGAGTTGAAACATTTAATTACCGACATGAAAATTTTACATGAACAGATGGATGAAATTTATCATACAAAAACAGATTTGTCTGAACAGTATCTTACAGCGCTTGGAGATATAAAATCTCGAATTGTAAATTATATAAGCGGTGGAGAAATGTATAAAATTTCGATGGAAGCAAAGAAACTGTATCAACAGGCAATAAAAATAAACAATAAATATGCTCCGGCATATACAGGTTATGCAAACTGGTTCTATTTTGCGCCTGCTGTTGCAGGTGGAGGATATAAAGAATCCTTAAAGCAATTTTCAAAGGCGGTTTCATATTCGACAAATCAGAGCGATTTATATATAAACCTTATTTACCGTTCGCAGGTTTACTTGAAGTTAGGTAACAAAAAAGAATGTCAGAAAGATTTACAAAGTGCACATGATATTTTTCCAAATGAGACATTAACTGCAGCTATAAGGGGTAAAAATGAAAAAGGCCTTTGTTTTCTTGATTAGTATTCTGCTTCTTGGAAATCAGGCTTTTTGTTCCAGGGTGGATAGAATCAATCAATTGATTGAAGATTGTTATTCTGGTTCAAAAATCAATATAGAAGAAATCCTTGAGCTTCAGAATACAATAAGTAAAGAAGACATAAATGAATATATTTTGATTCATACGGCCTTGTCATCGGCAATGCCTTTTCTGGGAAATACAGACTATAAGGAAAAACTGGAAGCTTTTGAAGTTTCTATGAAAGAAACAATAGCTGTGACAAAAGATGCGGTTATATTAAATCTTTATGCAAACTATATGTATTCAAAATTCTTATGGTCAAAAAATTCAACTTCGATTATCGAAGGGCTTCAAAGTATTTATGTCAGGAATGCTTTATATAACAAAAGCAAAAAGGCTCTTCTGGATATGGCAGTATGGTATATCAGTGCTGCTAATTCTGATACAGGGGTATGGAATTCTTTTATCTTAGAACAGGAACATCTTATAGATGAATTAGAGCTGTCAAAAGTTGAATTGTATCTGGCTTGTATTTCATATTCTATGTTTTATATGAAAACTTATAATACAGTTCGGGCATTCGGATACCTTGAAAAAGCAAAATTGATATTTGCGAATGGTATTTTGACTGCAATAATTGAAGAGAATTATAGAAATGGAAAAATAGGATATTGATATGCTTAAAGTAACGAATCTCTATAAAACATATTCAATAAAAGACCAGTTAGTTTTAGCGAATGATAATATTTCATTTACCGCAGAGAATGGTGAACTGGTATGGATTTCCGGTAATTCGGGGGCTGGTAAAAGTACTTTTTTGAATGTTATTTCAGGAATAGATAAGATGGATTCTGGAGAAATTTATTGGGATGATTATAATCTTTCTGCTCAGTCTCATAGTAAAAATTCAAATTTCAGAATAAAAAACTGCGGTCTCATATTCCAGTTTTTCCAACTAATGAAAACTCAGAATGCTTTTGATAATGCAATACTTCCATTAAAAATTGCAAGAGAAGATACAAAAGAGAATAAAGATTATGTTTATTCATTATTTGAATCTTTTGAAATTGCATCGCTGGTTTCAAAATATCCGCATGAATTGTCTGGGGGAGAAAAACAGCGGGTTGCAATTATCAGAGCTCTGTCAAATCATCCAAAATATTTTATCGCGGATGAAATTACAGCTTCATTAGATAAAGATAATTCTAAAAAGGTTTATGCCTTTATGCGTAATTATATAAAAGAAAATGATGGTATTGGAATCTTCGTTTCCCATGACACCATTATTGATGGTTATGTTGATTCAAGTTATGAAATGAATGCCGGGAGACTTTATAAATGTATTTAATAAAATTGGCTTTTAACAATTTGAAATATAATTTTCGCAGAACTATAAGTCTTATTGCTCTTATAACTATGTCTGCTGCATCAATTATTTTGTATCAGGGCTATGTTGAATATTGTCGTGAGGGCATGGCAAGTGGATATATAAATAATTCAGGACATATACAGATTGCAGATAAAAATTATTGGGAAACCTCTGATGACAGTGGCTGCTATATTGATAAAACGGAATTGTCAGAGATTTATGATGTGTTAAATCAAAATCCAAAAATAAAATTTTATGATTCAGTTTTAGAGTTTGGTGGTTTAATCGGCTATAACAATAACTCTTCCGTTTTTTGGGGAAAAGGATACGATCATCCAGATAAATACTATGGTGCTTTTAAGGGGCTTCCTGTTTTTGAAGGTGATGAAGGAATCTTGCTTGGAAAGAATCTTGCTCAAAAGTTGAATATTAAACTTGATATGGAAACAGATTATGTTTCAGTTATGTGTAATTCACCGGAATCTGGAATAGCGTTGGGCTCTCTTGAACTGCAGGGCCTGGTTGATACCGGAATTCCGCAGAATGACAGCGGCTTGTTGATTTCTACAAGACAGACAGCCTTAAACATTCTGGATATGGAAGATGCAGCTTCATATATTCAGGTTTATTTTCAGAATAATGATGATATAAAGTTGATAGGTGAAATACAGGAAAAAATGAATGAGATTTCTTCAAGCCTGGTCATTAAAGACTGGCAGGAATTAAATCCATCCTATAAGCAGGTTAATGATATGAATGAGGCTCAATTTTTTATAATCAGTCTGCTGATTGGGGTCCTTATAGTTATAAGTATAATGCAAACACTGGTTACTGCATTCTTAGAGAGAATGGGGGAGTTTGGAACACTGGAAGCAATAGGAATGAAAAAGAAAGAAATTATCACAATGCTGTTTCTTGAAATGCTTTATATGTTTATTATTTCGAGCCTTCTTGCAATTCTAATTACTCTTTCGATCAATAAAGTGACAGATGTGTTTAATCTTTCAATGACACCTCCTGGTTATGATGTAAGCTATCCTCTAGTCTTTTTATTTATACCAGGAAAAATGCTTTTAGCCTTCTGCTTTGTATTATTCTGCTGTATTACAGCAAGCGTTTTCCCTATTATTTCAATTTATAACAATAGTGCAATAAAGCTTATTAACAGGAAGTAAAATATGAAAAAAACTTTTTTTACTTTTATTTTTCTTATTAGTTTTAGTCTGCTGACTGCTGAAGATTTTTTTACAGATTTTCTTACTATATATAACTCATATGAAAGTCAGGCTTCTGCATATCTTTATACACAGAAACTCCTGGAATACAATGCTGACGGGCAATTAGTTTCTGAGACTCCTGCAAAAAGCATTGTTTTTGATAAATATGAAGTCAGTAGAATTGAGCAGAAAAAAGAACCTCTTTATTTTTTAAGTACACCTGCAGGTTATTGGATAAAGAATAATAAACTTAAACAGCCTATGAAAATTTCAGGAAATTACAAAGTTATGGATATTCAGATGCAGGATATATTAAGACTGGATTTTGAAAATGATTTTGTAATTGAACAAAAAACAGAGGAAACTGTTTTATTAAAAAGAGCAAATAAGAAATCGACATATTCTTTTATAAAGATTATGCAGAATCAGAATGATTTTATAGCAGAAATATACGATAACAAAATGCAGAAAATAAAAACTATAAAATACATATGTTCAAATTTAAATGGAGTTAAGTCATTTACAACAATACAAATTTATGATGAGTTCATTGCGTCGGGAAGCCATTCTGATTATATAACACTTACACAACAGAAAACTTCAGTTTCAAAAATGTTGTTTAATCCAATTTATATAAATGAACTTATAAAGATACTGGATACTTTATGAAAAAAAGTCTGTTTATTCTGATCTTCTTATTATGTAGTTTGTTTCCTGCAGGTGCTTTAGAGTTTGGAATTCATAATTCTGTAAACATAATTAAGATGGAAGATAATGAATATCTTCCTGATTATCTGGTAGACACAGAGACTTCCTTTTTGGTATCAGAGGATTTTTTTATAAAATCTTTCTTTCTGACTTTAAAGCCTTCGTTACATATTTCTGATGAAAAGTTATCATTCAGATTTTATGAAATAAAGCTTTCTGCAGTATTTAATAATTTTGCCATATCAGCAGGTAAGTTTAATAACTATTGGGGAAAAGCTATGATTAAAAATAATTATTTTCCAGATGTAAAGAATATCACGCCAATAAAAGATAATTTCTGGAATCTTAATTTAAATTTTTTAATCAACAATTTTACATTCAGCGGTGGAATAATTTCTGATACCAATTCAATCGATGATTTTAATTTACCAGAATGGAACAGTTATTATTTATTATCTGAATTCTCTCATCCATATATATCCGCTGGAATAATATGTAATCTTTATCAGGATGAAAACAAAGAATATGACTTTAAAAGTACCGGCGAATTTGTGATTACCTATTTTCCGGATCTTACTTTCTATGGAGATGGAAGCCTGAAACTATTTAATATAACTACAGGAAAAATGAGTAAAGATTTTTCTTTTGCAGCCGGTTTTACATTCCAATCTCTCATGAATTATTTAAACTTTTATTCGCAGTTAGAATTAGGAATTGATAAATCGGATTTTTTTTCAGGAGGGCTAATCAGCTTAGAATTGAATAATGCGTTTCAGATTTCAGCGCAGTTAATATATAAAAGTAATCAACTCATCTTAGTGCCAAAAATTGGGTATGAGTTTAATAATTTCAATTGTTATATAGAAGCTGTGACAGACAATATTCTTGATGAATTTAAAATGTCTGTCATTTCAACAGGTGTGTCTTATGAATTTTAAAAAAACAGTAATTATAGTTTGTTCTTTCTTTTTAAGTTTGTTTTTGTTTTCCGAAGATTTTACTGTAAATAAAATCTCATTTAATACTGCAATATATAAACCACCTTTTTCATTTTCACTGGATTATGTAAAACGAAAAAATGATTTTCTTGTTGCATTTCCTATGTTAAATCTTACATTAGATACACGCACGGGGGTTCAAGTACTAACTGCACCGGCAATAAAAATTAAATACAAAACTTTCTTATGTAATTTTGGTTTTGACTATGAGTTATATACTCCAGACTACCATCCGTTTTCAGCTGATACACTTTATTGTGGAAATCTTACTGCAGGATTTGTGACAGAAAAAGGTACTGCTGTATTGAGGTTAGAATATGGAAAAAAAAGATGGTTGATGTCAGATGAAAGCATTAGAAGTGAGTTTGAATTTACAGAAACCATAAATCTGATTTATCCAATATATGATAATTTAATAATACAATCTTATTGTGACAGTTTATTGACTGTTCATATTTTACCAGACGCAGGATTCAGTTCATATGATTTTATCTGTAATATACCGTTTCAATTTAACTGGTATTACGGTGAGACTTGTCTGCTTGGAAGTTTATTCTATACTGATAGACTTAATTTTTTTGATGAAAATAATGACCTGGAAATAAATAGAAGTTATGAGAATTTATCAGGCCGCGTATCAAAATCAACTGGCGAAACTATTGAAAGATATAAGTTCTGGACTTCAATAGAATTCGAGCAAAGATTATATCTTCTTAGATTGTTTTCTCTAAACAGCAATTTTTTCATTTCCGATTTCTGCAATTTTGCAATAGGTTATAATTCAAATGAGCAGTTAAAAAAAATGTATCAGTATGGACTGGGAATTGGATATAACATGTATGGCTGTGTTCCTTTTACATTTCAGATTGGCTTAAATGATAAAAGGAACATAGTTCTATATTTAAATGCAGTTTCCAAAATTATGTTTTAGGAAATTGTTAAGAGAGTATTCATTTTTTTGTAGAAGTCTTTCTGGCAACTGTTTTTGATTTGCCAGAGGCTGTTTTCTTTACAGGCTTCTTAACAGTTTCTTTTGGTGTAAATTCCTTCAACATGATTTCGCATTTGTAAGCGGCCTTAGTCTTAGCTGAGGTCAGGAGTTTGTTGAACTTCTGAATTGTTGTAAAATCAGCCGGTTTACAGATGAGTGAGAGTAGTAAAATTGTCTTGTTCAAGCTGTCATCACTAAGTTCTTTGTTGAACCACCAGATATTGTCAAAGTTATTGGTTCCAGATAAAAGTCCGCTCCAGCGACTTTGCATCAAAAGTTTTGTTATTATGTATGCTGCAAGTTTTGAATCCTTTTTGATTGTTGCAGGATTTGTGGCACTTGAGAGAATAAAGAGTTTTGTAAGCTCCCATCGCTCGTCTTTATTTGTCCATTTTTCTTCGCGGAGGTATTCGTTAAATTTGCGTCCTAATGCAAATTCTACGGCACATCCTTTTTCTGCAAGTGAACCACAGAGTGCCCAGCACAAAAGTCTCTTTTCGAGGTTTGCATCATTTTCTTCCAGAAGACTTGCAAGTGATAAGGTATCTGTTGCCTTGAGAAGAGCTTTCTGTAAATCTACTGGTTTCTTTGCTTTTTTGAGATTATGGATTGCAGCAAGTTTTTTGAGGCGGCTTGTAATTTCCGAAAATTCTTTTGCTGCATCAAGTTTTACGTCTTTTCCGGTAAATTTCGAAGCTGTCTTTACAAAGGCTGTAAGTTCCATCTTTGCTGCAGTTATTATATCTGCAACTTTTTTTGCACTTATTTTACCAGGCGTTTTTGTTTTTACCTTCGATGATTTAGAAGTTTTCTTTGATTTAGTTAAATCTGACTGAATAATTACTTCTGGTTCAGGTTTATCTTTTATCTTCTCATATCCAAAAACTTCAAAAATTGGAGTAATTACCTTTTCCGCATAAACCTGCAATTCAGCATACAGATCTTTGTAAATCAATTCCTGCCATGCAGTTTCAATGTCTTCGCAGCCACGGCCATTTAAGAACTCGCACAAAATCTTGTATCGGTGGTCTGCTTCATCGCTAACCTGATGAACATTCAGATAAACCTGATATTCAAATCCGTTGAGCATTACGAACATACCTTTTTCACAGATTTCTCTGCTCTTGCGGATATACCACAGGCGGCTCTTATGTTCCTGGAAAATGCAGTACTTGTCGTCTTCGGCAGTGAGGTTAAGACCTTCAGACACGCTGCGGCTCTTCATTACAACTTCATCACCATTACCGGTTTTTACAGCATAAGGATCTGACTGCTTAATCCAGCCGTGAGCCTGGTCGTACTTGTTGTTGTAGAATACGATAGCACGCTCGTTGCCGCAGCCGTTTGAATAAGCAAATACGT
>JAEEGL013529352.1_pt1 | contig 13460 bp, 7 predicted proteins | sample 9134231 | NCBI WGS metagenome assembly JAEEGL01 (sample SAMN16246548, study PRJNA631951) | gut metagenome | biome: gut microbiome; feature: rumen; material: fiber-attached | host: Bos | place: Iran: Karaj | collected 2018-10 | reverse complement strand
TTTAACTTATCAATCTGTGCAACGATATATGCTGCTTCATCATCGGGATTGTCGCCGAAATAAATGCTTGATTTGGGACCGTTTCCGCGAAGAGCGATAAGTTCTTTTTCTTCCCTGTATCTGTTCTTTGAAATAAGTGAATTCGCCACATTGATGACGCCGTCAAAGGAACGGTAATTGTCGTTCATCATGATGGTTTTCGTGCCCTTGAAAACGTTCGCAAAATCAAGAAGGTAATGTATGTCGGCACCTCTCCAGGTGTAAATTGTCTGGTCCGGATCGCCTACGACAAAAAGGTTCTTGTGATAATCGGAGAGCACTTTCATAAGGTCATACTGAGGCTTGTCGATATCCTGGAACTCATCAATCATTATGTACATGAGGCGCTTCTGCCATTTAAGTCGGGATTCTTCGTTTACTTTGAAAACGTAGAGCGTAAAAATGATTAAGTCGTTGTAATCAAGTCCGAAGCATTTTTTCTCCTGATAAAGATATCCGTAAAAGATGATGTCTTTCGCGGTTGTGGCACTTAAATATTTTTCTTTCAGAGTATCAAGCGACATGTCGAACATATCTTTGTAATAATCGGGACGCTCGAAGAGTTTGAGCATTTCGATCATGTCCCTTGCTTTTGAAAATGTCATGTCACGAAGTGTAAGCCCGCGTTCTTCGTAAATGACGGAGAGCATGGAGTCAATATCGGAATTGTCGAGCACGAGGAAAGATTTCGGATAATTGAAAACAAAGCTTTCTTCCTGTAAAACATTCGCGCAGAAGCCGTGGAAAGTATTGATGTATCCGGTATCCTTATCGCCTGTAAGAAGATGGATACGCTGTCTCATTTCGTTGGCTGCCTTATTCGTAAAAGTAACGCAGAGAATATTACCGGCAGGGATGCCGATATCGTTAACAAGGTATGCAAATCTGTGCGTAAGCGCTCTGGTTTTGCCGCTTCCCGCACCTGCGATTACACGCACATATCCTTCGGTTGTTGTAACCGCTTCTGTCTGTGCTTCGTTTAAATTGTCCAAGATAGGATTTTCCATATATTTTTCCTTTTGATTTGTGCTTAGTACATTTATTAAGTCAGCTGATTCTGTTTATTTAATCTGTTTTTGGATTTCTGTTTTCTCAAGTCACCGTCTTTTTTAATTTTATCATAAAGCGAACAAATATTCGAGTATTTTTTATTTTTCTCTGACAATGATAAGAAAAACAAATAGTCGAAAGATTAGAAAAAAACTCAATGCCGTGCTCAGGTATGGTATAATGTGCAAAATAACAAAAAAGAAAAACGTCTGAAACGGAAAGAAAAATGGCAGAAGAAACAAAGATAAATATTTTAAAAGAACTTACGGACAAACTCGAAAAAGAAAGAGATTTAACGGATGAGGAATTTAAACTGATGCTTGAAAGCGATGAGCCTGAATTCGTTGAATATCTTACTTCCAAGGCAAGAAAAGTACGTGAAGAATACTACGGAAAAGACGTGTATCTTCGCGGTCTTATCGAGTTTTCAAACTACTGTAAAAACAACTGTATTTACTGCGGAATCCGTCGCGATAACAAAAACGTGGAAAGATACAGACTTACGGAAGAAGAGATTTTATCGTGCGCAGATCTCGGATATGATTTGGGATTTCGCACTATCGTTTTACAGGGCGGAGAGGACATGTATTTCTCGGATGAAATAATGGTTTCCCTGATTAAAAAGATTAAAGAAAAACATCCCGACATCGCACTCACTTTATCAATCGGTGAGAGAGAAAAAGAAAGCTATCGAAAGATGTTCGAGGCGGGTGCAGACAGATATCTTTTAAGACATGAAACGGCTGACAGGGAACATTACGAAATGCTTCATCCTGCCGAAATGTCTTTTGAACACAGAATGAACTGTTTAAAGGATTTAAAAGAAATCGGTTACCAGGTCGGATGCGGAATGATGCTCGGCTCTCCGTATCAGAAAACGGAACATCTCATAAAAGATTTGAGATTCCTTAAGGAATTCGAACCGGAAATGGTAGGAGTCGGACCTTTTATCCCGCATCACGATACGCCTTTCGCTTCTTTTGAGGCAGGCGGTCTTGATATCACAATTAAAATACTTGCGATGGTAAGACTTATTTTACCCAAGGTTCTTCTTCCTGCGACTACAGCACTCGGAACCATTGATCCGTTCGGAAGAGAGAAGGGACTTATGGCAGGTGCAAATGTAATTATGCCCAACCTTTCACCCACGGACGTAAGGGGAAAATATCTTCTTTACGACAACAAAATCTGTACGGGTGATGAAGCGGCGGAATGCATAAGGTGCATGGCTGCAAGAGTAGAAAAAACAGGTTACAAAGTGGTTCAGACAAGAGGCGATCATTTCGGTTTTAAGAAGCAGTAATTCGGAAAAACGAGAAGAAACGCGAAATGTTTGGGAATATATAAAAGCGGGTTTATAGCAGAAAACGAGCATTTGGATAAAGACAAAAAATGAGAAATGTGTTTCGGCAGTTTTTGTAGTTTGAAAGATGCGGAATTGGTATAATTAATCAAATTTGTTTTTGAATTGAAAATGATTGTATCGATAAATTATTCATTTACCAAAGACAACTGATCTGAATATATTTATCTGACAATTCTGAAATGGTTTATTTAAGTTGATTTATTGGAGGGCAATATGGGAATTAATTTAAATGAGATGCCTAAACTCGGATTCGGACTTATGAGACTTCCCGAAAAAGACGGTGTTATTCAGCATGAAGAACTCTGCCGTATGGTTGATAAATACATGGATGCCGGTCTTAATTACTTTGACACCGCATATGTTTATCACGGAGGAAGATCCGAAGTTGCCGCAAAAGAAGCGATAGTAAAAAGATATCCCAGAGATTCTTTCATGATAGCTACGAAACTTCCCGCATGGGAAATGAAGAGCAAGGATGACAGAGACAGAATCTTCAACGAGCAGCTTGAAAGAGCAGGCGTCGATTATTATGATTTTTATCTTCTTCATTCCATAGAAGAGGGCAATATTGCCACATATGAAAATCTTGACTGTTTTAACTGGGGACTGCAGAAAAAGGCCGAAGGTAAAATCAAACATTTCGGTTTTTCATTCCACGGAAGTCCCGAACTTCTTGAGAAGGTTCTTGATGATCATCCCGAGATGGAATTCGTTCAGATCCAGCTTAACTACATTGACTGGAACAATCCCGTTGTTCAGTCGGGAAGACTTTACGAAATTCTTGCGTCAAGAAACATTCCCATGATTATCATGGAACCCGTAAAGGGCGGAACACTTGCTTCGTTAAAGCCCGAACTTGAAGAAAAATTCAAAGCTGTAAAGCCTGATAATTCAATTGCTTCATGGGCGTTAAGATTTGTTGCTTCTCTTCCCGGAGTTATGACCATTCTTTCCGGAATGTCAAACGAAGAGCAGATGAGTGATAACCTTAAAACATTCACAAACTTTGAGCCCTTAAGCGATAAGGAAAAAGAGACTGTTAATGAAGTCAGAGCAATCATGCTCGACATTCCTCAGATCGGCTGTACGGCCTGCAGATACTGCGTTGACGGATGCCCGATGAACATTAGCATTCCCGATGTATTCCGCTGCATCAATACCATGAAACTTTACGATGAAGATTTCAGACCGAGAATGTTCTATAACGGTCTTGTTACCGGCCACGGTAAAGCATCTGACTGTATACAGTGCGGACAGTGTGAAGGCGTATGTCCTCAGCATCTTCCGATTATCAATCTGTTAAAGGATGCAGCAGAGATTCTTGATAATAAATAAATAAATAAATTTTACAAGCATAAGAAAAGGACCGAAGGTTTTAACCGACGGTCCTTTTTTGAGCCGGCACACGGAGTGAAGTAATGCTGACTCGTGGGAGTGAAGTCCCTGTATTTATAAGGTTTTTTTAGGAAGCTTATTTATTACAAAAAATTTGCGGCCAAATCTTAAGCGGGTGCGCCTGCAGCTTTGATAAGAAGAATAACGCCTGCGCATACGCTGAGAAGTACAAGACCGATAACAATGGGAATGGGTGAAAAAGCAATTGCAGGCTTTTTCTCGTCTTCCTTGATTTCTTTTTTGGTATTGTCTTCAAGTAATCCGGATTTGCGAACTACCAGAGCGATGGGTGAGTAAATGATTAATGTTAAAGCCATGTTGATTCCTGCCTTAATAAGGTTAAAGGGAAGGAAAATGGTGGGAAGCATGAGAACGATTGCTTCTCTGGGCGTTCCTGTGTAAAGAGGAGTGATTAAATAGTTCCAGAGAATCATTGAGCCTGTCATGCTTAAAACACCGAGTGTAAGTCCGACAACTGCCATAAGAGTGGATTTCTTTCTCTTGTAAAGGAATGCTGCGGGAACTACGAAGCAGAGGCTTGCGATAACATTCATCAAAAGACCGATTGGACCTGAGGTGCTTACGGTAACCATTTCGATAAGACAAACAAGTACAACAACGATAATTCCTTCAACAGGTCCTACAAGGAAACCTGCAATCACAAAGAAGATGTCCTTTGGATCGTATTCAAGATAAGGGGCAGCAGGCATGATGGGGATTCTTATGAATGCCATTACAACGTATGCCATGGCTGCGAGCATTGCAAGTGTAGCGATTTTTTTGATAGTGAGTTTCATTGAAAATTCCTTTCTCTTTTGAAGTGATATTTTTGATAAGGAATCTTTTGCGACCTTTAAGAACAAATTAGAAAAGGCTCCGTAAATTCATACGGAGCCTGCAAAAACACAATCGTAATTTGCATCTTCTATCATCCAGACTTTACTGTCGGTTTCGGAATTGCACCGAATCGGCCGTTTGCACGGTTCGCGGACTTTTACCGCCGGTAGGGAATTACACCCGACCCCGAAGATTCTTTATCTGCAACATATAATAATCATCCTTTGAATAATTGTCAATCGGCAAATTGAAAATATCAAAAAATGATTTTTGCTTATTTCATTTTGAACAGTGTACCGATGAGTCCTCTGCCGAGAGATGCACCGACATTTCCGCCGAGCGTCTTTCCGAACTTTCCGCCGACTGCGCCGCCGAGAGCTTTTCCTGCTTCACGACCTACGGTACCGACTGCGGAACTTGCAACCGACTTGCCTGCGCTCTTAAGTGCTTTCTGTCTGTTGAGGGCGGCTTTTTCGGCTTCTTTCTGTTCTGCAAGTGCAGCCTTTTCAGCAGCCTTCTGCTCTGCAAGAGCCTGTTTTTCAAGAGCTTTCTGTTCTGCGATGGCAGCTTTTTCTGCGGCTTTCTGTTCAGCCTTTGCCTGCTTTTCTGCTTCTTTTAAAGCAGCTTCTTCTTCGGCTTTTCTTGCTCTTAATTCTTCGTCTTCGATAGCTTTTCTCTGAAGGAATTCGTAAGCGGAATCACGATCGACCGTTTCAACATATTTAACGTAGTTGATGTTTGATTTAATGCTTGAATCTCTGACAGAATCATCAACGATGCCCATCTTACTCTGAGGAGGAAGGATGTTGCATTTCTTAACGATTGAAGGAACGCCCTGCTCGTCGAGGATTGAAACAAGAGCTTCACCGATTCCGAGAGAAGTGAGAGTTTCGAATGTATCGAATTCGGGATTCTCTCTGAAGGACTGGCATGCAGCTTTTGCAGCCTTAAGCTCGGAAGGTGTATATGCTCTTAAAGCATGCTGAATCTTTGTGCCAAGCTGTCCCAAAACTCCGTCGGGAATGTCCTTGGGATTCTGTGTGATAAAGAAGATTCCGACACCTTTTGAACGGATGAGTTTTACGATCTGCTCGATTTTTTCAAGCAATGCTTTGGGAGCGGAATCGAAAAGAAGATGAGCTTCATCGAAGAAGAATACGATTCTCGGCTTTTCGAGATCGCCTGCTTCGGGAAGTGTTTCGTAAAGTTCCGAAAGCATCCATAAAAGGAATGTGGAATACATTGTAGGATTATTGATAAGCTTCTGGCAGTCGAGAATGTTAATGATTCCCTTTCCGGAGAAGTCCTGTCCGATCCAGTCGCGAAGGTTAAGAGCGGGCTCGCCGAAGAATAAATCTCCGCCTTCGCTTTCAAGAGCGATTAAGGAACGAATGATAGCACCGAGACTCTGCTTGGTAAGGTTTCCGTAGGAAAGACTGAGTTCTGCGGAGTTTTCGCTGACATAAGTGAGCATCGAACGGAGGTCCTTGGTGTCGATAAGGAGAAGTCCGTTATCATCGGCAATTTTAAAGACAACCGTAAGAATATCGCTCTGTGTATCTGTAAGACCGAGAATTCTTGATAAAAGAAGAGGTCCCATTTCACTTATCGTGGTACGAAGAGGAAGACCTTTTTCTCCGTAAACATCCCAGAAAGTTGTGGGATACTGCTGGAATTTGAAGCCTTCTTCCGAAAGACCGAATTTCTCGATGCGGTTTTGCATATCTTCGCTGTCGACTCCGGGAGCGCATGTACCTGAAAGGTCACCCTTGATATCGGCGAGAAAAACGGGAACTCCGCATTCACTGAAAGATTCGGCAAGAACTTTAAGAGTAACGGTTTTTCCGGTACCTGTGGCACCTGCAATCATACCGTGTCTGTTTGCCATTTTTGGATAGATGAAAACTTTTTCATTACCGGATTTTGCAAACCAAATCTTATTCTCGTTAAACATTTTTTCACCCCTTTTACATTTATATTTTTATACTGTTCATTCTTTTTTAACTGAACCGCTGTTTAATTATAATATATTTGATTTATATTTTCTATTACAAAAGAAATTGGAATTTGAATTTAAAACAATTAAACCTTCTGTAAGAGATTTCATAGAAAAAACAAAATTATATGTTAAAAAAGATTAGATGCAGAAAACTTTTGTTAAAAGATTTGAAATAAAGCTGACGGTAAGGGTTTTGAAATAAAACTGACGTAAAAGTTTTAATGAAGAAAAGTATATAAACTTTATCAAAAGCATTTGACTTAAAAAGTATGATTTTTGCAATAAAACAGAATAACAACTGAAAGAACGAAAAATGAGAAGTTTCGGGAATCGTTTTTTGATGAAAAGATAAGCTTTTTGTGGTAAAATAATTAAGATTTGGGCAAACAGGGAATAATTGGATAAAATGCCCGAAAAAAATATAAAAATGAGGACAGACATGGAAGCTTACAAGCACAAAATTCAGTATTACGAAACCGACAAAATGGGAGTGACGCATCATTCGAATTACATCAGATGGATGGAAGAAGCAAGAGTTTATCTTCTTGACGGTCTCGGATTCAGTTATAAAAAACTTGAGGAGAGCGGAATCATCTCACCGGTAACTAACGTTGAATGCAAATTCGTACATTCGACGACATTTGACGAACTTATAAGCATTAAGGTTTATGTTGAAGAAGTAAAAAACGTAAAAATCAAAATAGCCTACGTCATGACAAACGAAGAAGGAAAGATTGTCTGCAAGGGAAAAAGCGAGCACTGTTTCCTTGACGTGAACGGCGGATTTATAAATATCAGCAAAAAGATGCCTGATTTTTACGAAGTTCTTCTTGCAAATCAGAGCGAGGAAGTTCAGGGTTAATTGAACATTTTTGGAGAGATTTATGCAGTACAGAAAAGATCGAAGCGGAAACGAAATATCGGCAATCGGATACGGTTGTATGAGATTCACGAAAAAGGGAACGGCCATTGATTTCGAAAAAGCCGAAAAAGAGGTTTTAAGAGGAATCGAACTCGGTATCAATTACTATGATACCGCCTATACCTATCCCGGAAGCGAGGAATGTCTAGGTAAAATTCTTGATAAAAACAATTGCAGGGACAAAGTAAAAATCGCTACCAAACTTCCGCAGTATCTTGTCAAAAACGCAGGACAGATTGACAAGTATTTCGACGAGGAATTAAAGCGTTTAAGAACCGATCACATCGACTATTATCTCTGCCATATGTTTACGGATATAAACAACTGGGAGAAACTTAAAAGTCTCGGATTCATCGACTGGGTTGCAAAGAAGAAGGAAGAGGGCGCAATCAGAAATATCGGCTTTTCCTATCACGGCGATACGGAGATGTTTATTAAAATCCTGAATGTTTACGACTGGGATTTCTGCCAGATTCAGTACAACTATGTGGACGAACATACACAGGCCGGAAGACGAGGTCTTGAAGAGGCAGCAAAGAAGGAAATTCCCGTTATTATCATGGAGCCTTTACGAGGCGGAAAACTCGTTAATCTCCTTCCCGATGACGCAAAGAAGATAATCAAAAATCATCCGCACGGATGGACGAATGCCGAATGGGGCTTAAGATGGCTCTGGAACCAGCCTGAAGTTACATGCGTTTTATCGGGTATGAATTCAATCGAAATGGTTGAAGAGAATGTCCGCATAGCAAGCGAAACAAAACCCGGATCTCTTACCGAAGAAGATTTTGAGGTTTACGAAAAGATAAAAGCGATTATCCGCGAAAAGGAAAAGGTAGGATGCACGGGCTGTGCCTACTGTATGCCATGTCCTCACGGAGTAGATATTCCGGGAACTTTTGCATGCTATAATAAAATGTATTCCGAAGGAAAGAGCGAAGGAAGATTCGAATACGCAAGAAATATCGGAATTCGTAAAATACCCGGATTTGCGACACAGTGCGTAGGCTGCGGAGTCTGCGAAAGCCACTGTCCTCAGCATATTCAGATAAGAGAAAAATTAAAAGAAGCCGACAAAGCTTTGAGGCCGCTGCCATACAAAGTCATGACGTCGGTAATAAAGACATTTACAATTCAAAAATGAAAAACAAAGCGGTAATAGGAATTCTGGCGCACGTTGATGCGGGGAAAACCACCCTTTCGGAGAGCCTTCTTTACAAAACGGGAGTCATCGCGAAAGCGGGAAGAGTCGATTACGGAGATTCTTTTCTCGACGGTGACACGCTCGAGAGGGAAAGAGGAATCACCATTTATTCAAAGAACGCCAGAATACCTTTGAACGAAAAAGAAATAATACTTATAGATACGCCCGGACATGCTGATTTTTCCGCGGAAACGGAGAGAGTTTTAAGCGTTCTGGATGCGGCGGTTCTTGTTATAGACGCTTCATCGGGAATAACGTCTCATACCAGAATGTTGTGGGCTCTGTTAAAGTACTACGAAATTCCCGTTTATATCTTTGTAAACAAGACGGATATACCGGGATTTGATAAAACAAAAGTCTTAAATTCCATAAAGAATTTCTGCCCTGAAGCGGTTGATTTTACCGACGATTCTTCAGAGGCTTTCTTTGAAAACATTGCCACGTGCAAAGAGGAATATCTCAATTTTTTCCTGGAAAAATCAAATATAGAAAAAGATGAAATAGTTAAGGGGATAAAGCAAAGAGAAATTTTCCCCGTTTTTTCAGGTTCTGCTTTGAAACTCGAAGGGATTGACATATTTTTAAACGGCCTCGACAAATACATGGTAACTTCGGATTCGGAAGGCCTTGAAAATGAAGAACTCTGCGCAGTCTGCTACAAAATCGTTCATGACAGCGATTCGAAAAGACTCACTTTCGCAAAAATAATTTCCGGTACTCTTGCGATAAAAGACATGCTCGGAGAAGAGAAAGTAAACGAGATAAGAATTTACTCGGGCGAAAAATATAAGAAAGTAACCGAAGTCAAAGCGGGCGAAATCTGTGCGATTGCGGGATTAAACGACACGAATATCGGAACTGTTTTCGGCGAATACAAAAAGAGCAGAAAGCCGATATTAACACCCGTTTTAAGTTATGCGATTGATTTCGGACCTGATGCGGATCTTAGAAAAATGTGGGGCATCGTATCGAAATATGCCGAGGAAGATCCTTCACTTAACGCAGAATTCGATGAAGAGAGCAGGGAAATAAAAGTGTCGCTTATGGGCGATGTTCAGACTCAGGTCTTTACGAGAAAATTCCTTGATGATTACGGAATTAAGATCTCATTCAGGGAAGGAAAAATCAGATACAAAGAGACTATCGAGGAAACCGTAATCGGTGTCGGACATTTCGAACCGCTTCGTCACTATGCGGAAGCACAGATTAAAATCACTCCGCTCGAGCGCGGAAGCGGCGTTGAATTCGACAGCGAGTTAAGCGAGGATTTCCTTGATAAAAACTGGCAGAAATCCATTCTTTCGCATCTGAAGGAAAAGGAACACAAAGGAGTTCTAATCGGTGCTCCTTTAACGGATGTAAGATACACGCTTGTTGCGGGAAGAGCGCATCCTAAGCATACGGAGGGCGGAGATTTCCGTCAGGCTTCGTACCGTGCGGTAAGACAGGGTGCGATGAAAGCAAGAGAATTGGGAAAGTGCAGGATTCTCGAACCCTATTACGATTACACTCTTGATATACCAGAAAGTTATGTGGGCAGGGCCGTAACGGATATAACAGCATTTAAGGGAACAGCGGTAATCAGCGAAAAAGATTATGAGACAGGTACTGTTACGATAACAGGCCGTGCTCCGGTAAGTGCGATGAATGCGTATACAAAAGAAATAGTTGCGTATTCAAAAGGCAGGGGAAAACTTATTTTCAGCATTTCCGGATACGATTACTGCCACAACGAGGAAGAATTTTTAGAAAATACTGCATACAACCCGGATTCCGATTTAAGGAACCTTTCGTCGTCGGTTTTCTGTTCGCACGGAGCGGGAACCGTGGTCGAATGGCAGGATGTTGATAAATACAAGCATACCGAATATTCAGAAGAGTACGGAGCAACTGCGGCTTTAATCGATGATGCGGCTAAAGAGGCCAACAGATTAAGAAGAGAAAGGGAAGCGAACAAGGATTCCTTTATCTCACCCGAAGAAGTGGACGGAATTATCCAGTCGAGCGCCTACGCCAATCAGAACGGAAGAAAGACCGCTTATAAAGGTATTTCCGAAGCGATGAGAAGACGAAATGACAAGAAGGAAGCGCCGAAGGAAGTTGTATACAAAGGAACCGACCAGAAAGAAAAATACCTTCTGGTCGATGCCTACAACGTAATACATGCGTGGAGCGAGCTTGACAGTCTTTCGAAATCTTCGATGGATGCGGCAGCAGACCGTCTGAACGAAATAATGAGCAATTACCGTGAGATTACCGAAGTCGAAATCATAGTCGTTTACGATGCTTACAGGGTGGCAGGAAAACAGACGAGCGAGAAAAAATACGACAACATAACGGTTGTTTATACAAAGGAAGCTCAGACTGCGGATCAGTACATAGAAAGATATGCTCATCAGAACAGCAAAAAGTACGATATTACCGTGGCAACATCCGACGGACTGGAGCAGATAATAGTTACCGGAGCGGGCTGCAACATCATCTCTTCAAGGGAGTTTGAAGAGGAAGTTAAGAGAAAAAACAGTGATTTTAATGAAAGGTTTGGCGTTTTGAAGTAAAAATGCCTTATTTAAGACGTTTCATTGCGTATATATATAAAATACTTGAAAGAATGACTTGTTTATGAGAAAATATAGGGAGTTTTGGAGTTTTTTTCTTCAAGTAATTGTTAAAAGAGGATAGTTATGAAAATTACAGATAAAATATTCGGTACTCACAGCGCAAGAGAATTAAAACGTATCAAGGACAAAGTTGATGCGATTGAAGCTTTGAGACCGAAAATGAAAGAGATGAGTGATGAAGAACTGCGTGCGAAGACGCCCGAATTTAAGAAGCGTCTTGAAGCAGGCGAAACACTCGACGATCTTCTGGTTGAGGCTTTTGCGGTAGTAAGAGAAGCAGCATGGAGAGCAATCGGACTTGAACCCTACAGAGTACAGCTCGTAGGCGGTATCATTCTTCATCAGGGCCGTGTTGCAGAAATGCGTACAGGTGAAGGTAAAACACTTGTTGCAACACTTCCGTCATATCTTAATGCACTTGAAGGCAAGGGCGTAAACATCGTAACCGTTAACGATTACCTTGCAAAGCGTGACGCCGAACTCATGGGCAAGGTTCACGAATTTCTCGGACTTAAGGTCGGTGTCGTTTTAAACAGCATGGACAACGACGAGAGAAGAGAAGCTTACAAATGCGATATCACATACGTTACGAACAACGAACTCGGTTTCGATTACCTTCGTGACAACATGGTTGTATATAAGGAACAGCTTGTATTAAGAGATCTTCACTATGCCATCATCGACGAGGCCGACTCGGTTTTAATCGACGAAGCAAGAACACCTCTTATTATTTCCGGTCAGTCGGGAAAATCCACAAAGCTTTACGAGCAGGCTGATTATCTTGCAAGACAGCTCAAAAGAGGTGCCGATCTTGAAGACCAGTCCAAGATGGATATGATTCTCGGTATCGAACAGGAAGAAACCGGAGACTTCATTGTCAATGAAAAAGACAAGACAGTAAACCTTACTGCAGAAGGTGTTTCAAAGGTAGAAAGATTCTTCTCGATCGACAACCTTGCAGATCCCGAAAACGTGGAGATCCAGCATAACGTTATTCTTGCTCTTCGTGCACATAACCTTATGTTCCGCGATCAGGATTACGTTGTTAAGGACGATCAGATTATTATCGTAGACAGCTTTACCGGACGTCTTATGCCCGGTCGTCGTTATTCGGACGGTTTGCATCAGGCTATCGAAGCAAAGGAACACGTAAAGGTTAAAAGAGAGTCAAAGACACTTGCTACCATTACATTCCAGAACTTCTTCAATAAATTCGAAAAGAAAGCCGGCATGACCGGTACCGCTCTTACAGAAGAGAAGGAATTCAGAGAAATATACGGAATGGACGTTATCGAAATTCCGACAAACAAACCCGTTATCAGAGTTGATGAAAATGATGCGGTTTATAAAACAAAGAACGGCAAACTCAATGCCATCTGCGATGAAATCGAAGCATGCTACAAGAAAGGCCAGCCCGTACTTGTAGGTACAATTACAATCGATGCATCCGAAGAACTTGACAGAAGACTTTTAAAGAGAAACATTCCTCACAAAGTCTTAAATGCGAAGTTCCATGAAATGGAAGCTCAGATCGTTGCCGACGCAGGACAGAGAGGCGCCGTAACAATCGCAACAAACATGGCCGGCCGTGGTACCGATATTAAACTCGGCGAAGGCGTACCCGAACTCGGAGGACTTCGTATTATAGGTACCGAGCGTCACGAATCGAGACGTATCGACAACCAGTTGAGAGGTCGTTCCGGACGTCAGGGAGACCCGGGTTCATCGAAGTTCTTCATTTCACTTGAAGACGACCTTATGCGTCTCTTCGCTTCCGACAGACTTATGACAATCTTCAATTCACTCGGTGTTCCCGAGGATCAGGAGATTTCTCACAAGATGCTCTCGAGTGCCGTTGAAAGTGCTCAGAAGAGAATCGAAAACAACAACTTCGGTATCAGAAAGAACCTTCTCGAATACGATCAGGTTAACAACGATCAGAGAGAAATCATTTATGCCGAAAGAAATAAAGTTCTTAACGGCGAAAGCATGAGAGATACCATTTACAAATGGGTTATCGATGTTGT
>JAEEGL010639900.1_pt1 | contig 13460 bp, 8 predicted proteins | sample 9134231 | NCBI WGS metagenome assembly JAEEGL01 (sample SAMN16246548, study PRJNA631951) | gut metagenome | biome: gut microbiome; feature: rumen; material: fiber-attached | host: Bos | place: Iran: Karaj | collected 2018-10 | reverse complement strand
TATGTCACTTTTTAATATTATTTTATCAAATGATGATAGAGAAATTATTAAAATAATGAATTTAGAAAATGCAAAAAATTACTTTATTTATGCTATTCAAAAAGATACAAATATTAAAAAATTATATCCAATTATTGTTGAATATGTAAATAAAGTTGAAGCAGGAATTGAAAGAAAATAAAAAAAAAGTTTCTAATTTTTATATTTAAATTTTTTTTAATAAATTATTACAAAAATAATTTTATAATTTATATTATAAATTTAAAAATATTACTAATTAAAAGTATTATTCAAATGAGTAAAGCAAAACCTCATAAAAAAAAAAGTCATGCAGATATTGCAACAAGATTATCAGAACCAATTGAGCATCATTATAAACATACAAAAGATCCAAAAATTCTGAAAATAATAATAGATATGTTAAATATAAGAGAACAATTTAAATTTATGTCAATGGATTCTTATTTAAGAAATGTTATTTGTGGTAGTGATTTATATAAAAAATATATTAAAGTTAGAAAAGAATTTATAAAGGATGATGAAAATAATAATAAAAAATTCATTTTAATTGAATCTGTTCCAAAGAAAATTAAAAAAATCAGATCTCCTGGAAAATATAGAATTAATTATATTTTAAATCGAAAAATTGAACCTGAAAAGGAAGAAAAAATAATTGATGATGAAAATTTACAACCTGAAAAAATTAACGGAAAAATAGATTATGATAAAATTATAATTGAAGACTTAATTTCTGATAATTATGAAAAAATTAAAAAAATATCTCAAAAATATCATTTAAATGAATATGAAGAAAATAGTATTTTTATTGGTTTAATTGAATCCAAGATTTTAAAAGATGAAGAAAAAGAAATAGTTAATATACAAAATAAAGATACTAAAGAAATTAAAGATAATAAAACTCATAGAGAGAATAAATTGCATAAAGATAATAAATTACATAAAGAACATAATAAAGATCATAAAGAGCATAAAGATAATAAAGATAATAAGGAACATTTAGAAAATAAAGAAAATCATGAAAATAATGAAATTAAAGAAAATAATAATCATATAGAAAGAGAAAAAATGCAAAAATTAGTTTTAAGTAATAAAAATATAAATAATGGAATTGCTTTTATTATAATACCATTATTAAGTTTAGAAGAAAATAATATATTAAAAATTGATTTATCAGGAAATAAACTTCAATTAAAAAGTATTACAAATATAACCCTTTTAATAAATTTAAATTCAAGAACATTACAAATATTAAATTTAAGTAATAACAAAATAGATGATCATTGTTGTAAAATATTATTTAATACTTTAAAATTATGTGTAAATTTAACAACACTAAATTTATCATCAAATAAGATATCATGTGATGGAATATCATATTCAAAAGAATTTTTATCAAATAACTCATCATTACAAACATTAGTCTTAGGAAGAAATGTTTTAGGACCAGATGGAATAGCATATTTAACTCAATATATAATAAATAATCATCAAATGATTTTAAGAACATTAGATATATCATATAATGGAATAGAAATAAATGGAGTAAAAATAATATGTGAATATATTAAAGTAAATAGTAAATTAATATCATTATTTATTGGGGGAAATTATATTTGTGATGAAGGTGCAAAAATTTTAGCAAAAACTTTAATTGACAATTCACAGTGTAAAATTACATATTTATTTATGGAAAATAATAATATTACTAAAGATGGTGCAAAATATATTACAAAAGTTATTTCATATCATCCTTTTTTAAGTTCTATTAATTTAAAAAGTAATAATTTAACTGATGAAGGTGTTAAAACTATTTTTTGTTCTTTAAATCCAGAATCTAAAGTTACTACACTTAATTTATCTAATAATAATATTACTGGAATTTCAATGAAATATATAAATGAATATATTGTTCATAATTCTTTTTTAAGACAATTATTTTTTGATTATAATCAATTAGATAAAAGTGCTTGTATGTTAATCAAAGATATTTTATCTAATGAACAAAGTAATTTAAAAATTATTTCTTTAAAACATTGTAAAATAAATGAAAATATAAATTTAATTTTTGAAGGATTAGAAAAAAATAAAAAAATACAAATTTTAAATTTAAGTAAAAATGAAATTGGAAATTATCCAGAACAATTTGAAAGAATAATTTCTTGTTTAAAAAATAATAATACATTAGATGAATTAATTTTAGATTCTAATTATTTAGACGATGAGACATTAAAAATGATAACAAATGCATTAAAAGAAAATAAAAATTTAAAATCTATAAGTTTAAATGAAAATCAATTTTCAAAAAAAACAATCTCAGAACTTTTTTCAGTTATAAATCAAAATAAATTAATTAAAAAATGTAGTTTAGAAAAATGTGGTTTACCAAATGATTATTTATTATCATTAAAAAAAATATTAGAAAATAAATTAGAATTAAATTATTTTGACAAAGAAGATGAAGAAAAGGATAAAATAATAAAGGACTTTTAATAAACTCAATTTAAATATATTTTATTTTAAAAATATAAAAATATAAAAATTATTTTTTATTTTCCAAAAACATTCTCATATAAGTAACAAATAACATTCCAAAACATCCTAAACCAAAAATCCAAATTGAAGTACCAAAACAATAATAAAAATATTTATTATTTTTTGCAACACAATGTCCAATCCATTTACAATGATGTTCTAAATTCATATAACAAATATTACAATAAATACAATGATAAACTTTATCTTTAACTTTAGTTACACAATTACAAGTTTTACATAATTTTAAATCATGATTAATAATTGAATTTTCTTCATTTTTATAAAAAATAATTGAATTCTGATTACTATATTGATAAGAAGGAATTCCAGGATTAATAAAAGTTGCTAAAAAATGACAAATTAAATAAGAATAATACGTTAAATGATGAATAACATTTAAAACTTCTCCACTATTTTCATTAAAATATAATATAAAAAAAGAATAAAATATTGTCATTATTAAAAAACATAATATTGGTTCAAAAATTTGAGGCCCTATTGAAATTAAAGGATAATTATTTATAAATAAAAAAACTCTTGTTTTTCCCATTTTTAAAGGATTTTTATTTTTTATATTGTTTCCATATATTAATAATTGATTTATGTCTGATGGAATTATAGATGGGTTTATATATGATGATTGAGAATATAATGTTTGGTTTAAATTTGATTTTTCTAAAGTTGATTTTTCATTATAAGAATTTGGTCCTTAATATTTATTTTTATTTTATATTTATATTACTTTCATTTAAGATATCTATTGTATTTGCTGTTCTTTCATCTGTTTTTAAATCAAATTCATTTTCTGACATTAATTACTTTTTTATTAGTTGAGTGTAAATTTATTTTTTAATATTTATTTCGTCATAAATAAATAAATAAAAAAATCATTTTTTATTTTTATTAATTTAATATTAAAAATTAGCTTTTATTTTTTGAAGTTATAATAATTTTTTTATTTAAATCAGCCTTAAGAATAAATTAAAAAAGATAATATTCAAGAACAAAATGATTTAAATGATAAATTAAATTTGTATTTAATATCAAATTCAAATTTAATGAATTCAAAAAAGAATAAAAGAAAAAGAAAATAAACAAAATGAAAAAAAATTAAAGAAAAAATAATTAATTAAAAATAATTAAGAAATAAATTCACTGAATATTTAAATGATTTTATGAATCAAAAATTAGAAAACTTTAAAAAAAATGAAAATATTATAGTCAAAAATGAAGAATTTTTAAATAATAAATTTATTAAAAGAAGGTAAATTAAATTTATGGGAGAATGCTACTGAAAAAAAATCAAAAAAAAATTCTGATTATAAAGGAAGTAGAAAAATAAATAGAAGGAGAGAAGTGATAATTAATTGGAAAAATGATATGAAAGATAAATAATAAAAAATATTAAAAGTTTTATTATGAATATTTTAAATTTTGTTTATTTTTTATTTTTTTATAAAATTTATCAAATTAAATATATAATGTCGGAGAAAAAATTAATTTAATTTAAATTTATAGATGGAAAGTACAAATTCTATTCAAAATTATTTAATTGAAAAACATAGTGAAATTGATAAGATAGATTCAATTCAACAAATTAATTCTATTTATTCAAGAATAGATAATTATATTTCCTTTTCAAATAAATTAAGATTTATCCTTTACGATAAATTAAAAGAATTCTTCCTTACTTTTTTAAATCCAGAAAAAAATATTCTCACAAAATTTCAAAAATTTATTTGTTTTTATCAAGGCCTTAGAAATAAATATAAAAATAAAATCAACAATATTAATGAATTTCTGAAAGAAAATAATAATTTAGATGATTATTTATCAAATAAAATTAAATATGAATGTGAACAATTCAATTATGTAGATAATCAAATAACTCCTATTCTTCTTAAAAATTATGATATAATAATTGAATTAATTCAAATAATAAACAAAAACATTAAATCTAATGAGCTAAAAAATATTTTAAGTTTAGAAAATAATTTTTTCAATATAGAAGAAATATTAAATAAAATTAATGAAAAAGAAACTGAAAAAGAGAATGTAAGTGAAAATGAAACTGTAACTGAAAATGAAAATGAGTATATAAATGAAAATAAAAATGAAAAAGAGAATGAGAATTTTGAAAATGAAAAAGAATATCAAATTGAATTGAAAAATGAATGTCAAAACGAATTTGAAAATGAAAATGAATATCAAGATGAATATGAAAATGATCTTCAAAATAAATATCAAGATGAATATGAAAATGAATATCTAAATGAAATTGCAAATGAGCCTCAAAATCATTATCGAAATGAATTTACAATTGTTCTTCAAAATGAATCTCAAAATGAATTTACAAATGATATTCAAAATGAAAATCAAAATGATTTTCAAACTACAAATATTATAATTTTAGGAAAAAAAAGAAAGGGAAAAAAAAAGAAAGATAATAAAATTATTAGAAAAACTTTAACAACAAAAAAAAAGGAAATGGATTTACTTAAAAAATTAAAAAAAAAATATCCTAGGTCAGATTATATAAAAAAATTATCAAAAAATATTATTAATCAATTAAAAAATAAAATTTTATATGAATGTTGTATTAATTATACTGAAAGTAGAATAAAAAAATCTATAATAAAATGTATTGGAAATAAAAATTTATATAAATTTCTAAAATTAGATTTTTCAATCAATTATCCAACAAAAAAAAATGATATTATTGATAATTTCAAAAGTTTATTTACAGATGGATATTTTTATTTAAAAAAAAATAAAAATAAATTTGAGTTGTCTGGAAAAATAAATAAATTATCAATTTTATTTTCAAATTATTGTGAAAATTATTCTTTAATGGATGATTTAGGAATTAAAATAATTAGAATATACATATATCAATTTTATGAAGAGTTAGCACATGAATATCAAAGTTCAGATATTACAACAGATAATTTAACAATCGAGTTGAATGATGAACAAATAACTACATTGAATTATAATTATAATATGTTAAGTCTTGTAAGAGAATATTTTAATCTAAATACTAAGTAAATAATTATTTTTAATTTTAATTTAATATTATAAAATTAAAATAATATTAACTAAATTATTAAAATTATTTATATTTATAATCAAATTAAGTTATTTTATTTATATAAACTATTATAACATTCTTAAATATGAATAATATTCTTTCAACTCAATTAATCCCAAAAAAAATGAGAATAAACTCCAATATAAATAAAAAAATTCGTATAATATTATCACTTTGTTCAATAGTATTATACTGCTTAATAAATAAAACAGATAATATTCTAAATAAAACATACTTACAAAATGGAAAATGTTTTTTAGATACTGGTTATATATTATCAAAACCATTAAATAATTTACTAATAACAAATAGTATATTTTATCATTTTTGTGCAATTATTGGTTCAATATTATTAGATCTTGTATTCGTAATAGGAATTGTTTCATGGATTCTTTATGATAAATATTGGACTGCTTTAATAACAGTTATTTTCTTTTATGGAACTAGAGGATTTCTTCAGAGTATTTATAGAAATATTGTTCCTAAAAATGAAGGTTGGATTTGGTATTATCCAAAATTTCCTTCTATTAGTGTTAATTACTATGAAGCAAATGACTTTTTTTTCAGTGGTCATGTTGGAATTTGTGTTTTAAATGCTTTTTTGGCTTTATATAGAAAACATTATATTTTTTGTGTTTTTTGCTTTATTTCTTGTCTTTTGGAAGGTATATTAGTTTTAATTACTCGAACTCATTATACTATTGACATTCCTATTGGATTTTTGTTTGGTCATTATTCTTGTATTATTATTACTTATTGGGTTCATTTCTTTGCTGGGGAAAATAATAATTTATATGAAGAGGAAAAGGAAAGAATATTAGAAAAGTCAAAAGATTTAGAAACAATAGAATAAATTTTGACTTTATTTATTTCTTTTTATTATGATAAATTAGAAATTTTTGATTTATTTTTATTAGTTTTTGTTATACTTTTAATAATAAAAAATATTTTTATTTTATTGACTTATATTTATATTAAAATTATTATAAAATTTTTTTTAAAGATTAATTAAAATATATCTATAACGATTAATCTTTTTATAAATTTGAATATTTTATCTAATTATTTTTTTTATTGAAATTATTATTATTGTTATGAATTTTCATTATTAGAGTTTTCATTATTATTATTTATTGGATATGGAGCATTTAAAAATTGTTCAATAAATCCATTTGAATTCAAATCAATACTTTCATTATCTAATTTTTTAGATTCTAAAAAGTCATCTATTATATTATTTGATTTATTAGCTTTTAATTCATTTTTCAATATTTTTTCTTTTTCATTTATAATTTTTGAGTTATTTTCTTCATTATAATTTTGTTTACTATTAAAATTTATATTATTATTGCTATAATTATTTTGGTTATAAATTTGGTTTTTCTCATCTGAATAATTTACATTATTAATATCATTATTAATAGAATTATTTTGGATATTATTTGAATTATATTTTGGATAATTATTTGTATTATAATATAAATTATTTTGAAAAGTATTGTTTTGATTATTATTTGTATTATAACATATATTATTTTGATTAGTATTATTTTGATTATTATTTGTATTATAATATATATTATTTTGATTAGTATTATTTTGATTATTATTTAAATTATAACATATATTATTTTGATTAGTATTATTTTGATTATTATTTAAATTGTTATTTAGATTATCATTTAAATTATTAGACATATTATTTTCATAATAATTATTTTGATTATCATTAATTTTATAATTATTATCATTATTTTGATTATCATAAGAAATATTATTATTTTTATAATTAATATTTTGATATTGATTAAAATGATAATTTATACCATTATTTTGATTAAAGTTATTTTGTTCATAATTATTTTTTCCAATACCATATTCAATTAAAGGTCCCATACTTTTAAAAGGAATAACATTTTCATTAACTTTACTAATATTAGGATTAATATTATTTCCAATAATTTCACTTAAATTTTCTTTTTTATTCTCATTCATATTATCATCAACAACTACAAAATCATCAAACATTTTATCATTTTCAGGTTTTATTTCTTCCATATTAATAAAACCTTCATTTTTATTTTTATAATTTACAAAAGAATCATTGATATCATCTTTTCCTTGATGACCTATATTTAGGGGTAAAAAAACTCTTGGTCTATTATTATAAGTAACAAGAGATTCAAATTCACATGAAATTTTTATTACATATTCACATCTTACTAAATTTCCATTTACTGTTGGTAAAAGATAATTTAAATCAATAATATCAGAATATGGATCATCAATTTTATAAAAACTTTTTTTTGTCAAATTAGAATCTCTTAAATTAATTTGATAATTGAAAGTTTCTTTACACTCTTTTTTAATAGAAACATTACTTTTTAATTCAATAACATTTGATTTAAAATAAAAAGAACTTACACTTTTATATTTAAGAAAATTAATATTTCTAATCAATACAATTTTAATTAAAGTAACATTTAAATCACCTTTTGTATTATCAACAGTTACAGTAATTGGTATCATTTCATCAAAAACACCATAATTTTTATAATATGTAGCATATAATTTAGTATTTCCTTTATCTAATAAACCCCATTTTTTAACATTTGTTTCTACACTATAAACTAAAGGAGTTTTCAAAATCTTTGGATGTGATTTTACAATAATTAATTTTTCATATATTTCATTTTTTTCACCTGAATTAATATAAGGAGAAATTAATTCTGCAGTTAAAAAATATCTTAAGTAACCTCTTCCTGAAGCCATATAATATTCAAGACTAGGAGAAATTAAAGTTGATAATTTGTAATTAAAAGGTAAATAATATTTTCCTTGATTTAATGTTATTAATTCTAGATTTGATGTTTTATTTAATAATTCCCTTACATTTAATTGAAATGTTTTTAATACTATTTCATTTTTTTCTGAATATAAAGTTGCATCTTCACCTCCTGTTTCATAATACCATCCTTCTTTTAAATTTAATGAAATGTTTATTTGATGAAAAGATAATGGAATTAATCCAACATTTAATATTATTTCTCCTAGTATAGTTTCTCCTTTAAAATAATCAATTTTTCCTAGTTCTATATTTATTATTGTACTATTATTTTTTATTTTTGAATCTGGAGTATTTCCCATTTATTTTAATTTTTATTTAATATTGTTTTTAATTTTTGGGCTTTTATTATTTTATTTTTTTTTATTAGCTTTTTTAATATTTCATTAAATATAATTATTTATTAGAACTTTAAAATTATTTATAAAAATTTTAACATTAAATATTGATTTAAATCTAAAATAAGATAAATAGTGATATTTAAAAATATTTATGGGATGTCAATGTTGTGTTAGACCTAAAAATGATATTGCAACTATGTATTTAAATCAAGAAACAGATACAAAAACTAGAAAAGATAGATTAAAAGAGCAATTTGAAAGTAAATTAGAAGAACAAAATAAATATAATTTTATAAATGACAATAAAGACACAAATAGAACAGGACAAATTGAAATAAAATTAACTGAACCTTCTGAAATAATAAATGATAAAATTAATTTAAAAGGAAAAAATAAAAAAAATAATGAAGATAATGAAAAAAATGAAAATATAATTGAATATAAAGAACAATTATATGATAAAGAAGAAGATAATAAAGAACAAAATATTAAAAAGCATAATCCTCCATATTGGAATGAATCAACATATGATGATTTAGAATATTATATGCTTGAAATAAGTGATGATAAATCAAATAAAATTTTTGATTTATTTAATGATATTAGAATATATCCACTTAATCATAAATCAGAAGGTGAAAATTTTGAAGTTGGAGATTTAATTGAATATGCTAATAAAAATCCTATAAAACCTAATTATTTAATTAAAAATGAATGTTGTTATTATCAATTAAGAGAAATTTTATTAAGTATAAGTACAACTCCAATGAGTGATGATGAAGTAAATGAAATAATTTTAAATGATAATTTTTTTAAAACTTTTAATGAACAAAATCTTTATTTTGTTAAATGTCCAATTGATAAAGAAGAAGAATCTGTTTGGACTTTATTAAAACAAAATAAAAATAAAGCCTTAAATGATATTCTTATTAAATATATTGATTATTGTGTTATTTGTGCAATGCCTATAAAAGATTCATATGATATGAAAGTTTATTTTCTTTTTTTATCAAATGAAAATAAATAATTTATTTATTTTTTATTAATATTTTAAAAAGTTGTTTTAATAAAAAAAATAATGTCAAAATTCAATGATTCAGATAATAATTTTTCTTTATCTCAAAATGATAGTCAAAAAGCATTTTTTACAAATGAATCAAATTCATTTAAATTATTAAACACAAATATAAATATAAAACCAATATCAAAAATAGAAGATCAGAATAAAATAAATTTTACTCAAATTGCAAATGTTAATAATAATAACAGTGCAAAAGCATTAAATTTTCTAAAGCAAAATTCAATAAAAAAATATGAAGAAGATATTCAAATAAAAAATGTTCCATCAGGAAATAAAAAATCATTAAATGATGATGATGATTATTTAGAAGATCAAAAAAATTTAGAAATGGAAATTCAAAAAACAGAAGCATTAAATAGAAGATTATATAGAAGAGAAAAAATATGTGATACTGATACTGATGATGAAGAAAGTGATTTTGAAAAAGATATTCCATGGATAATTTTTCCAGATAATATTTATAAAACAATATGGGATTTATTTATAGTAATATTAAATTTATATACTTCAATTATTATTCCATATAATGTTGCTTTTAGTGAAGAAAATGAATTTACAACTTTTGAAATGTTTATTTCTATATCATTTGCAATTGATATGATATTAAGTTTTTTTACTGCATATACAGATAATGAAGAAAATTTAGTAAAGCAAAAAAGAAAAATAATTATGAAATATTTAAAAGGTTGGTTTATAATTGATTTAATATCAGTAATTCCATTTCCATTATTTTTAAATAGAAAAGAAAAAGTAACAGGAATTCATAAATCAGATCGTTTAATAAAATTAATAAAAACAATACGTATATTAACAATGAGTAAAAATAACACATCACGTGTGACAAAATTCCTATTAGAAAAATTAAAAGTAAATGCAACAGTAGAAAAATTAATAATATTTCTCTTATTATTTTTCTTATTAAATCATTTATGTGCATGTCTTTGGGTTTTAATGTCAAAATTAGAAGATATGAATCCAGATTCATGGGTAGTTCGTTTAGGTTATATTGATATATCAAATATGGAATTATATACAATATCATTTTATTGGACATTAACAACAGTAACTACAGTTGGTTATGGTGATATTTCAGCTGGAACTACTTCAGAAAGAGTTTTTAACTTATTTATTATGTCTTTTGGTGTTTTATTATATTCTTTTGCTATTGGTTCTTTAAGTTCTATTGTTTCTACTATGGATCAACAAAATGAAGAAATGGATCAAAAATTACAAATATTAAGTTCTATTAAAAAAGAATTTAATTTAGATCAAGGAATTTATGATAAAGTTAGAAAAGTTATTAAATATGATTTAAGTAGAAATCAAAAAGATAAGATGATTTTTTTACAGGAATTACCTAATAAATTAAGGATTGAATTAAGTCAAATTATGCAAGATAAAGCTATTCAAAATTTATATTTTTTTAGAGATCAGCCTAGTGATTTTTTTGCTTATGTTGCTCCACTTTTAAAACCAGTTAAATTTTCTCAAAATGATTATTTATATAAAGTTCAAGATATGATTGATGAAATGTATTTTATTGCTAAAGGAACTGTTATTTTTTGCTTAGATAAAAAATATGGTGAAAAAGAAGTTAAAGAATTTAAAAAAAATAATAATTTTGGTGAAATTGAAATGTGTTTAAATGAAAAATTAACTGTTAATATTAAAATTAAAAGTAGAAATTGTGAATTGTTTGTTTTGAAAAAAAATGATTTTTTAAGATTATCTGTTAATTTTAAAGAATTTATTGAAAGCTTTTTACATTCGAGTTTAATGAAATATTTAAAATTTAATGAAGAAAAAAATAAAATGATAAAAGAATTTGAAACTTTAATAAAAGGTTCTGATGAATCTGAAGAAAATGAATCAAATGAAGAAGAAGAAGAAAATTCAGATTTAATTAATAGTGATATTGAAAATGAAAATGAAAGTGAAAAAAGTGAAGATCAAAGTAAAAGTGGTGACAATTCAAGTAAAAACAATAAATCAGATAAAAATTCAAATAGTGAAGAAAAAGAATCTGAAAAAGAAAATAAAGAAATAAAGAGTGATATAGAAAATAAAAGTGAAAAAAGTGATAGTAGTTCATTATATGAAAGTAAAGAAAATTGTTCAAAAAAAAATGAAAGTATAAAATTTGAAAGATATAATACAAATATAATATTAGAAGAAAGTTTAAAAGATGAAAATTCAGTAATGAGTTCATTAAGAATGAATAAAACAATTAAAAATAGACCATTTTCACCACAATCAAAACAATCATCGGTGAAACTTCCATCTAAAAGAACATTTTCTGAAAATACTTTATTTAGTTTAAAAGAATGTCCAAAAGAAAATTCTGATGAAAATAGAAATAAATTAATGGTTAATAAATTAGAAAAAAAAATTGATAAAATTATTGATTCTATTAATGAAAAAGATTCTTTTAAATTTAATCGTCATCATAGTCATAGTCATCATCATAATCTTCATGAAAATAATGATCCTAGAGATTTATTAAACCAATTAAAAAAAGAAGATGATCCTAATAAAAAAAATGAATTAATTGATAAAATTGAAGATATTTTTGCAAAAATTTATGGAAAATAAAATATTTATTTATTTTATATTATAGTTTTATAAATATATTATAATTAATTGATAATGTTAATTTAATAAAATTCAATTAAAACTTTTATAAAATTTTATATAATATAATGGAAAAAAATAAAAATAATTTTATAATAAAATCATAATGATATTTATATAACATTTTAATAAACTAAAAATTATAATAAAATATATAACACAACGGAATAATTTTAATAAAATTTTAAAAATATTTAATGGGAATAAAATGTTCAAGTTGTAATGCATTTAAAAGATCAGAAAGTGTACTTAGTCCAATTAAATCAAGAAACCTTCCTTCCTATAGTAAATATAAATCAGAAACTTTAATGTCTCCTAATAAAACATCAAAAAAACCAACTTTAGTAATGCCAAAATTATATACTTCAAAAACTTGTCCTCTTTCACAAAAAATTTCAAAACTTTTAAATGAAGCAAAATTAGTTTTTATTCCTGAATGTTTAATTAAAGCAAATAATGAATCTCCTGAAATTAAATATATTTTTATTAGAAAAATTGGAGAAGGTAGTTTTGGTCAAGTATATTATGCAAAAGACAAAATTAATAAAAAAGAAGTGTCAATTAAAAAAATTAAGAAAGATGAAACTAAACAAATTTCTTGTGATAATTTATCTTTAGATAATGAAATTGATATTTTAAAAAGATTATGTCATCCTGCAATTATTAAAATATATGAATTTTATATAACTAAAGATTCATATTATCTTATAAATGAATATTGTAAATATGGAGATTTAGTAAGTCATATTAAAAAAGGATTTGATGAAATGCAAATTTCATTTATTATTTATCAAATATTAAGTGGGATTTTTTATTTACATTTTAATAATATAATTCATAGAGATTTAAAATTAGAAAATATTCTAGTTTCAAAAATTTCAATGATAAATATAAAAGGAAAAATAAATGAATATT
>JAEEGL010385931.1_pt1 | contig 13460 bp, 13 predicted proteins | sample 9134231 | NCBI WGS metagenome assembly JAEEGL01 (sample SAMN16246548, study PRJNA631951) | gut metagenome | biome: gut microbiome; feature: rumen; material: fiber-attached | host: Bos | place: Iran: Karaj | collected 2018-10 | reverse complement strand
TGGTTGTCGCCAATGACAACATAGCCGGTCTCAAGCTCTTTCACAAAATACGGATTAGTTCCGTTCTTAATCATTTCAATTCTGTCGCAAATCAAGCACATTTTGTTCTCCTCATAAAAGAAATAATCATATAGCAGATATTTTATCATAAGTTAAAGATATGAAAAAGCCTCGCCGTATTCGAAAGGATAATAATGCTTTATCCATTTTCTAACCACCTCCTATTCATGTGCTTTTCTATTTACATCATAAAAAAAGCGATGTGCTGTTTTTAGCACATCGCCGATTTTGTTTACTCACTTCACTTATCAGTCACCATGTATTTCCCATCTTCTGAAGGTCCAACAAGAAAGAATGGTCTAATGTTCAGTTTTTCCATCAATTTCATTAAATACGGCCTATTCCCTTCTTTCATTTCTTTATATTCTTTCCATTGATCTTTTCCTTCAAAAACTAGAGGTGCTACTCTAATATTATATCCAGAATATCCAAAATCATTAAGCAACTTAGTTTGATTCACAATCATAGAATATGTAAATCCTTCAAGGACACAACGAAGTAAAGTTTCAGTGCTACCATTTTTCTTTAACTCTAATATATATACTGTTTTATCTTTTTCATTTACTGAAAGTAAATCTATATTTCCAAAACCAGTATCTTGATTTGTATTTTGTAATGGTGTTTCATAATCTATTATCTTTCCTATAAAATCAAAAGAACTTCCATCTTTACATTGTTCAAATAATTTTTGAGCCACTTTTCTCTCTGATTCAAAACCACTTTTTCCTCCAGTATGACTCTTCATTTTATAAGTATTATTTCTTGTAATTTTAGGAATTTGTTCTATAAATTCATCAAAATGCTCAATAACATACTTAGCTGCAATTTCTGTACAATACATTCCATTATCTGTGGTTCGACTTCTGTAATTAACCAAATAGGATTCACTCTTATCTTTTTCACTCGGATAACAATAAAAGAATCTACCAGGCACCTTTTTAATTGCTTCTTCACACATTTCCTCAATATTATTACTGTTATAATATTCTTGTTGACTCATATAATATCCCCTCAAATAAATATAATCTTTTATAATGTTAAAATTTCTCCATCTTCTAATAAAACTCGTTTAACTTTATTTGAAATATCTATGGCTAATTTCTCTTTTTCATAATGCGATACATGATGAATAATCACCTTCTCCGGCATCACCATCCTTAAAATCTCTTCCAAATCCTCTTTGGTAACATGGCCCGAAACATGTATTCTCTCAACATTCTTACAGCAGTTAAGCATCTCTCTGACAGAAGCAAGCTTTTCTTCATAACCTTTCCACATCGAGTAAATCAAGCAGGTATCTTCATGATATTTATCGAAAAAATAGCTTACTATTTCTTTGAACTTATCGCCGGTTCTAACAACCATTCCACCACCGAGTTCTTCGAACTTTGGTTTAAGATATTCGCTATAGTACAATACCTTATTCGGTTTGAATTCTTCTTCGCGGCTTTCGTCTGCGATATTCTGAATCTTCTTCTGATATTCATCAGCAATAACATATTTTCCTTTGGGAACACATCTGGAAAAAGCAGCTATTCGATCTATGTTCGAAGATGATGTGAAAAGAAAAACATATTTATATTTTTTTATTATCTTTTTGAACTCATCAGTAACCCATTTCTCATCATGGTTAAACTTTGATACTCTGTATAGATTTGTACCCTCCGTAATCATAAGATCTATATGTCCGATGGTTTCGAAAGTCTCTCTTACTCTATTGCTATAAAAACCATGAAGTCTGTAATCTCCGGTAATAAGAATTCTCTTGCCATAGCCTTCAATCAGATACATCAAAGAATCACTTGCAGAATGGTCAGAAGCCAAAGGAGTAATCTTCAGATCCTTGATTGTTATCGGTTCGTCAACAGATAAATCCTTTACATCCTTCGCCCAAACAATTTCACCAATACCAACCTTATGTTCCTGCTGTGCCTGGAGTATTTTGCGAGCGGTTTTGTGCATGTACACAGGTATCTGCGAGATGATATTCGGTACTTCACCTACATGGTCACCGTGATAATGTGTCAGGAAGACTGCATCGGTATTAACAACACCCTTTGTTAGACCTTCTATCTCAAGCTTATCTTGATTCCCTTCACCTTCTTCCAACACCATCAAGCAAATATTTTCTTCTTGAATTTTTCTCCAAATATTTCTGCTGCTGCATCTAAGTTCATAACTAAACTTTTAGAAATAACTTTGCATTCCAAAGCTGGAGGCAGCTCATCTTGTAAATATTTCAGTTCATATAATCTTCCACTTTCTGGATATGAATAAATCAGTTTGTTTTTCTTGGGTTCAATTTTGAAACTCTTAGGTTCGTTTTGCCAAGCAGTCTTTATTTGATCTATTGCATGCTTTCCAATAGCCAAATCACCAAAATAGTCAGAATAACTTAAGTTTGTAACATAATCAGGTAGTTCATTACAATATTCTTCAATTATACTTTTCAGTATATACGATGACTCTTTTAAAATATCCGGAAAGTACTGATCATCATCATTTTTCATTGAGATTTCCATTTTATCTATTACTTCAAACATTCGATGAACATACTCACAAAACAATGAATTCGTAGCTTGTTTCATACTTTCATTTATTCTCTTAGAATTATATGCACCACTTTCCTTATCTATTTTGATATCGATTCTGCACGTAACCACTCTCTTTGATATATCTGCTTTCAAAGAAGGTAATTTATTTGTAGTAATTACAACCGCCGGATAATTTATATATCTTTCGTATATACCCCATCCGTCATCTTTTATAATTTTCTCAAAATGTGCTTCATATTGTGCTTTGGCCAAATCGTCAATATTGATTGGAACTCCCTCACATGCAACTTTTAAATTGCTAATATTACCGCTAGTAAAGTCATTGCTGCTGTTGGGGGTTATTTTTACTCCTGTCATCAATTTAGAAAGAAGATTAACAAATGTTGTCTTTCCTCCATTCGAATCTCCATAAAGAATTCCAACAACAGGAAACGCAGTTAAGGCATGCTCATTCTTACTTCCAACATATCTTAAATAAGGCATAAATGGACTACAGAAATACCAGTTCAGAAATTTATAATAATCTTTTTGACTCGTAATATAGTCTCCGTAAAACGAAGACAAACTTGATATATAGTTTGTTAAGCATAGCACATCCTGCCTTATTTTATCCATATCCGGATTTAGATATATTTCTTTTCCATTGAACGAAAGAGTTTTGTTCTCGTAATCTATATGGAGTTTTGGAAGTTTCTTTTCTCTGACTTTTTTTATGTTAGCGTGCTCTTCATATTTTCTTTTTAATGCTTTTGTTGCTTCTCCTGTAAGTATTATTTTCCCGTTTTCAGGTTTGATTTTGGGTAGTAAAGGTTTTATTTCATCTCTCAAACCACGAACATCAGCAATTATTTCAGCATCTTCCGTTTCTTCATTAGGCTGAAGTAATACTATCTTTTTTTCTCTAATAGTTTTAATAATCGGGGTTTCATCGATATTATCTCTTATATAATCTACATCTTGTAACAATGCTGATATAACTTTTTCAGATACAGAATCCGAACATTTTTCTTTGAATTCCTCAAAAAGATCTTTATAAAATTCATATGCTCTCAAATCATCAAAACATAAAATATTTTCTCTTTGTATTCCTAAGAATGCAGACGCTGACATATTTGCAGACCCTGTAATGACTCGCACTCTACCGTCTTTGGCTTTTAAAACAAATATCTTTTCGTGCGATTTTGTATCACGAGAAACATATATATTTATTTCCCCCTTTGCCATCCTCTCTGCTATTTTTTGAGCACTCTTGCTTTTAACAATCTTCTCAACGTTACTGATTTGTGTAGAAATAATAGTAGCCAAATCATCGCTCAATACTCCTTCAAATCCAAAGATTATCTCTACATGTTCAAAAGAATCAAAAACCTTTTCCATAAATTGAATTCCTGAAGAAAAAGTAATTCCATACAGTTCATCAAATCCATCAAACAATTCGTGCCACGTTACTCTTTGATGTTCAACAAAATTGGTCTTTACCACATTTAACTTTTTATCGAATATAGATTCCTTCTGTTTGGGTTCTATATCAAATATACTAATTTGATTATCCAAAGTTATCCTCCTTTAATAAAATCAATCAACTAAGAGGCAATAAATCTTCCGTATCAAAGCGAAACTTTTTCATTAAATAATGAATATAGATTTTTGCATATTTACTTTGTTCATCTAGATATTCTCTCTCTTCTTCTTCGTTTGTAATAATTTCAAAATTGCGCCATGCTTCGTATACTTCAAGTGCTGTATGAGCAAATGTTGCATCACCTTTCGAAATATGCTCATCACATTTTTTTATAGAACCTGCAAAATCCAAATGGTTATAAACATCAAGTGCATACATCTCATCCATGGCCTTTTCAGCTTCTTCCGCCATATAGTCATTGTATGCTTCTTCCGTATCCATAAAATCTGGCTCGTCCTCATAATGTTGATCTAAAGATTTATCTGAAGAATTCATGTATCTTTCAATGATCATCCCGTTTGACAACAATGAAATTTTTTTATTCATACTATCTAGTGCTTCATATATTCGTTTAATGTCTTCATTTGGTGAAGTATTTTCAGCCGCATAACCATACATTAATGTCGATTCAGATACTGTAAATAACTCAGCAAGTTTCTTTACAGAATCCTGACCAGGACGTGTTTCTCCATTTTCCCACTTTGATATAGTCTGCTTGCACTTATCTATCTTTTCTGCCAATTGTTCCTGTGAATATCCACTTCCTTTACGTAATCTTCTTATATTTTCCGCGATGTTATCACCTAACTTAATCATAATTAATCCACCTTTCCGTATAATCTTTATGAGCTCATAGTCAGATATTATCACTACTTGTGATAATTTTAAACACATTATCGCGGGTTTTTTGTCTATTATTGTGAGACTTTTTATAAAGCTAATAATGTTCAATTTGATTTCTAACAATCTCGTAAACTCTAAGTCCCATATTTGCTTCGCTTTTATATATAATAAATTCTATGCAAAAATAAGCATTGTCACTCCCGGATTGGTTTGATCAGGTATGATTTTATAAGAACGTGTGAACAAACCTTCCATTCTTACCGCATCTTTCAACTTTGTACCGTGATTAAAACCATGAATAATACGCAAAGTGAAAGATTGCCTGCAAATACAGGTTATATTCTTTAAAAGCCTAATCATTTTGTTCAATGACAATCCATGAACATCAACTGTTACCACATCAGTTAAACTAAAATCTACTCTCTCTAAATCTCTTTCCGGTAAAATAAGTTTGATTCTTTCTTCCATATTGCGATTCTCCTTTCTTCGATTCTTAATCAAGTCCTTTTTTACTATCTTTATCTTATCACATGAGGTGTCCAATAAACTGGACAGCTAGACCGATCCGACATTTTTTTCATCTTTATCTACTAAACACTTTTTTCTTAAAAAGACAAGACACTTTTCAGTGTCTTGTCTTTTTTACTTATCTTTTTTAATATGTTCAATCAACTTGGTTTCAGTTTAATTGTTTTTCAATCCTATCAATAACTAATGTATCAGCTGGTAGCCATTTTAAACTATATAGTACATTTTTTGTCAGCCACTTAGCATCTTGAGCCTCTTTCAAGATAAGATCTCCACCTATAATTTCGCACCAAAAACTATCCATTGAAAGATGAAAAGTTGGATAATCATATTCTATCGTGCCTATTAATTCGCCCACTTCTATAGTCAAAGAGAGTTCTTCCTTAATCTCACGAACAAGTGCTTGACGAGGAGTTTCCCCTTTTTCAATCTTTCCTCCGGGAAATTCCCACCAGCCTTTAAACTCGCCGTATCCTCTAGCTGTAGCGAAGATTTTGTCTCCGTCCTTGATAACTGCTGCCACAACACGAACATACATTAATACTTTGCCATCAGCTGTTATTATTACTTTCTTTCCTTCGGAAATACCCTTTTCAGCAAGTTCAGCTTCTGAAACCTCTATATAATTTTCGTTCTCTTCAGATCTAATTTTAAGAAGCGCTGTTGGTTCTTTTCTATCCGTTTCCTCACAACCGTAATCAGCCTCGGTTATTTGTTCAACTGTATAAATATCCATGATAAACTCCAAAATGCTTTTGCACCTACAGCAGATATTCTATCACAGGTTGCAGATATGAAAAAGGAGTAAGGAAAATCCTTACTCCTAAAAAAACTAATCAGTTATTGTTGTGTCTTGCGATTAGAAGATTGTAAAACTCGATACATTTCATCAACCATCTTTTTTCTTTTTCCTTTAGGCAACAAACAATTCCCAAAACATTGTTCATTAAGAAAACAAGTTTCACATATGATTGAATCTATTTCTTGTCGTATCAATTCTTCATCTGTAGGTAATTCATAGGAATCTATTAGAGTGATATCTTTAGGATTTCTTAATCCAAAATCTATTACCTTTCCGTTTCCAGTCTTTAAGTATCTATAGACATCTGCAAAGAAAGATAATGATTCCCCTTCTTGATAATCCTGAAATCCTTCGGCATCCATCCAGACATGATCTTCTTTGCCCTCATAGCAAAGCCCATCCGGATACATTCCTTCAATAAAAATTCTTTTAAAACAAATTTTATCTTTGGAACGTTTTTCAATCTGTCCTTTAAAACCTAAAGGAATGGTGTTAAAGCATAACTCAAAATCATTTCTCGTTTTGCCTTTTGACTGGTCAAGAATTGCAACATACTCTTCGTAAGTAAGTCTTTTTCCTCCTACGACATCTTTAAACTCTTCCCACCTTGGAGACTTATCTCCTCTTAAATCCTGTTTTTTGTCATTCATTATGACCACCTCCGTTAATAAAGTGTTGCATAAGCAACCTGACATTCTAACTTCGGTATAATAATCATATCACTATCACGAATTAATATCTCGCCACATATTTTTCATATTTTTCTTTCATTTCTGGCGTTAAATCGATGGGGTAATTTAAACGATATTGTGCAATCTGTTTTTTTATGTCTGATTGAGATAATTTTGTAAACCATTCATCCCACTCAGCGAAAGGAAATGTCGCATTTTTGCCAAACGCTTCTTCCAAGAATCCACGATAACTTGGTAATTTACCTGAATTTCCACTCCCCGTGCCCATCCAAACTTTATATTTTATTTCTCCAGTTTCACTGGATAGAACAACGATTTCATGATCTGGCCAATATCCAAATCCTTCTCCTGCACACCCTACTCCCGGACCCATCATATTACGATGTCCATGACGATCACTCGGATTATAACAATCATATCCATCGGGGTCTATTGAATCATAAACTTCAATAGACTTACATCCAACAAAAGCTCCTCCGCCTATTTTCTTTACAGATTTTGGAATAGTTACTTTTTTTAATTTAGTCTGATAAAATGCAAAACAATCGATATACTCCAAACCCTCAGGAAGATCTATTTGTTTAACTTCCACACCCGAAAATGCCCTTTCTTCAATTCTTCTCAATGATTTTGGTAAACTAATATGTCCAAATACTGCGTTTGAAAATGCATTTTCTTGAATCACTTCAATTCCTTCTGGTAAAATCAGATTTTCTATTTTGCAATTAGTAAATGAACTATACTTAATTTCTTTTAAAACTTTTTTAAAAATCACTTCTTTCGCATTACAATAACTAAAAGAGAATGTTTCAATATCTTCAAGCGTGGATGGACATATGATTCTATTATATCTTCCAATATTAAACGCATTAGTAGCGATGTATTTTACACCCTCTGGAATGATGATATCTTCGTCAAATAACGGCAACGCTCCTTTAAAGGTCAACATATCTTTTGAAAAGGACATATCATTCTTTATAATACAATCTTCATCAAAAATAGTTTTTTTAAAGGAATCCGGATTTTCCTTTACAACTTTCTCATTACCTTGAATTTCTCTTAATCTTACGCAACCATGAAAAGAATTCGGACATATTCTACTTATGGACTCTGGTAAACAAATGCTCTCTACTGGTCTCCCTGCAAAAGCCGAAAAATCTATATACTGAGTGTTTTCCAAAATCGAGTAAAATGTAATATTCGGATTATTGAGCAAAAACCAGAATTTCGTTTTATCTTTCGAATATACGCCTACTCCATCTGTCCAAAACTTTATATTTTGAGCATCAATTTCTATTTTAAAGTCAACTTTTTCTTCTTTATCAGAAAAAAACGCAATATTCTTCGAAAAAACTATCTTTTTTACTGAAGTGGGAACATTCAAAAAACTAAAACTAATTATCTTTTTTCCCTTATGTTCCTCTGGAATAAAAAGAGTTTCAATGTTTAACTTATTCATTTTCGAAGAACAATATGCTACATAACTATCATCATGTTTCTTTAAAGTAATATACTTTTCTGCTATAAGATCAAAATAATCTTCTCCCATATTTTCCCCCTTTTAAATCAAACTATTGTACTATATATTTCATAATACCAATTCTTCACGTATTTTTCTATGAAAACCATATATAATCATACAAAAATATTTAAATCACATACTCACTTCATTGCAATCATTAAATCTACAAAAAGCATTAAGTGTTCTGTTCAATGTTGCTTCCAGTTTTTTTGTCTGTTTGATTTCTGGTTCCCACCATATATTTTTTATTCTCAGAATATTCTCTTTATGGTCTGCTATAATTTCTATACGACCGACAAACTTTTCTCCAAACAAAATTGGCAATGTATAGTAACCGTATTTTCGCTTTGAAACCGGAGTGTATATTTCCCATGCATACTGGTAATTCCATAAAGCAAGAATGAGTGCTTTATCCCACATTATTGGGTCCAAAGGTGCTAAAAAAGACATCCTAGGTTTAATATCCGCTTCTTCGTTTATTATTTTCTGCATTAACGAATCGTCATCCGCAAGATAGTAAAATGTACTCTTTATTCCTTCCACCATCACAGGGCAGATCTTTCTCTCATTAGTAAGTCTTGTTAATGCTGTTTTACGCGTTTCAGCATTAATATTAAGCCCCAAAAATGCTGTGCTATTCTTATCCCATAGAAGACCAACGGCCCCGATACGGCGATAAATCCGCCAGTTAATAAAGCTCTCTTCACTTTTACAGGGATTATCCGCTTTAAGAATAGATGAAGGAATATACTTATTTGCAAGGTCATAATATTTTCGACTTCCTTGCTTATGATGTATGATTAATTCCCCATCGGTATACAGTTGCTCCAAAACCGAACGAGCCGCAAGAGACGGTTTGTCCCAATGACCGCTCCAATGCATAGAGGAATGCCAGAAAATCTCTCCGTAAATCGGAAGGGAATCGCTGCAGACAGGCCCATTTTTATCAATATAGGCTATGGCCTTTTTCTTCAATTCTTCCATACCTTCAAAACTCTCACCAAGAAACCTGCTTCGATCCCTATAAGATGAAAAATATGGCCAATCCTCAGTAGGCCATATAGATAGTTCTTTATCAGCATAATCTACTAGAAGTCTGTCTTTGTACAGAAGCTCATAAAGCATTTCTTTTCTAAAGCCTTTTACTCTGGACTGAATCGTGAGCTCTGCATTTTTTCCACAAACATCGACTGGATCATATTGAATGCACCCAGCCTGACGAATATACTCATACACTCCATCCTTTCCCACAAAACGATAATTTCCTATAAGTCCCTGTTTTGCAAGGATAAACTGTCTGGCTTGCAAGTTTGTTATGGTATTCATCCTTTATCTTCCTTAGCACATTAAAATAATTAAATATTGTAACTAACAACGCATTATCTTAATATCTATCAAAATGAACGTTTTCTTTTTTCAACTTTTTTATTATACCATAATAATTTTGAAGACCTTCATTGTTATAATACTCCTATTATGTCGAGTACTTATACTGCTCCAAACTAAACTTTTTAACTCTTCAAAAAGATAAAACTGTTAACATTAAGCATATTTAAAGACATATGCAATATTATCCTAATCCTTTTACCTTCTATAAAATAGCTACAATGATTATAGGGTTTCTGTTATAATATAAACATCTTTCGTTAAACAACAATCTAAACTGGAGATAATATTATGGTTAGCACCTTTCTTGACTTATGCTCTGGAATAGGAGGAGGTCGTTTAGGGCTTGAAAAAGCTGGAATGCACTGTATCGGTTATTCAGATACAAGTAGATTGTCCAAAAGAACATATGAATTATTATTTGATATAACAAATGAAAAGTATTATTACAATTTAAAAAAAATAAACACCGACGAACTGCCTGACTACGATATGCTTATTGCAGGATTCCCCTGTCAATCTTTTTCCGTAATTGGGCGAAAAGACGGATTTGATGATAATCGCGGGCAATTAATATTCCATATTGCAAGAATCTTAAAAGAAAGCCAGCCCAAATGTTTTCTACTAGAAAATGTCAGAGGACTAGTAACACATAATAAAGGTAAAACCCTTTGTACTATCCTTGATGAATTAGAGCATGCTGGATATGATATCTCCTATAAGGTATTAACAAGTTTAGATTATGGCGTTCCACAAATGAGGCAGCGTGTTTACTTTATAGGATTTAATAAAAAACTCAAAAAAAACATAAACGATTTTAAATGGCCTGATGCACTTCCAAAAGATGATTTATCAAATTATCTTATTGATACGAACAAAGCATCCTTGGAACGTTTGGAAATACTCAAATACTATTTAAAAAATCCAACCAATAACGGTAAATATACAATTGACGACCTCGTGAAAATGGAAGGAAAAATACTCGACACACGTATGAATGACATTCGAATATATGAAGGAAAATGTCCGACCTTACGTTCTCAAAGAGATGGCATTCTTTATGTTAGAGATAAAACTATTTATCAGCTCACTGGATACGAAGCATTACTATTACAAGGTTTCCCAAAAGAATATGCTGATAAAGTAAAAAATAAGGTTTCAGACCGGCATTTATTAATGCAAGCAGGTAATGCAATGACCGTAAATGTAATATATGAACTTGGTAACTCAATTAATAATTTTTTAGGAGGAAAATTATAATGGAAGATTGGAAAGAGTTCGAAATCAAGTGTACTGACTATTTAAACAAAATGTTCAAATCATATGCTACTTTTAAACATCAGGGAGAAGAAGATTCAACAATTCCTGATATTCTAGTTAATTGTAATGGTGTAGAATTCTACATTGAAGCAAAGCAATCTCCTGCTCAATGCGGTCAATTTGTCTTAATCCCTAACCTCTTAACTAAATCATTTGATTTTAGTTCAGGAAATGTTTCCGTTTTAAATGCTTATTCTCAAAGAATCATTGACTACATGAACAACTCCTTTGACGAATACAAAGAAGCCGGAACAGCTGGAAAAGACATAATTATGGCAGATAGTCAAGATGTATTTTCAAAATGGATAATTGATTATTACACAAAAAAGGGAGTACGCTTTTTCATCACAAATAATTTTAAAATATTCCCCATAAATGAGTTTAAAGATTATTTTTATATTACCGCCAAGTACAGAGTCAAACGTAGTGGCTCTAGCAGCGTAGGAAAATCAAGAATTCCTGTTATAAAAGATTACATTATTAAAAATATAAAGATTCAAGACACTTGTATTGACGCCGATAAGCTTTTTGTCATTTCAGAAGAATCCTACCATGATATGCGTTTTATTCTTGATGGAACAGAGTACATGTTTTCAAAACGTGATGATAAATACGAAATTCGTAAATTATCAAACACGTTTAATGCAAATGTTATTTTCTCAATAAAACTGATTGGTAATAAAAATGGACTCTCTCCTGAAGAGTTTATTTCCCTTCTGCCAAAGAATCACTAAACTCAACATATCGTTTTATCGCATGCTTGTAAGTACTAATATATTCTTTACCGATTGGCAGGTTTACATTAGGGAACTTTTTCATTCGTTCATTTTCTCCCCTTTTATCAAACAAAGAAGAAACATATGTGCATTTATCTATAAGATATTGTTCATCAAGATCGATTTGATCAAGTTCCCTTTCAATTCTTTTTAATCTTGATATGCAATCCGTTTGCATTTTTGATCTCATTCCATTTTCTTTCAACCAATTTCGAAAATCAATTTCATTCATAAGTTAATCCTCCTCATTTTTTGTAAGCTTTTAAATCACTAATACTGCTTATTCTCTTAAGGCTTTTAAATCCATAAAAAATAGACTTAGTATTCTTTTTTTGATTTTGTCAAACTTTCACGTGTTATTATTTCAAAATAATAACTCATAATGTTAGACCTCTGATAATGTATTCGAAATATTAATGGCAATTAATTGTAACACATCAATTACAACCGAATTTCCAAATTGTTTATATGCTTGATTCGAACTCTCACATATCTTATATGTATCCGGATAGCCCATAAGCCTAGCACACTCTCTTGGATGAAGTCTTCTTGGACGACCATTCACAAGATATCCTCCCGTTTTAGCAAAAATACCTCCGCCATAGGCAGAAAGCGTGATTGCTATTCCTTTTGTACTATATATTCTTTCTCCTTGACCACCCTTATTTACAGTGCCTAAACGAATTGGTGAACTACTATAATGATCATCTTTTGTGTCATTGTAATAGGTGTCTGGTCTATCCACATACAAATGTTCAACAAGAGTACTATCTTCTAATAAATAGTCTTCAACGTGTTTATTCAATGGAAATGCTTTGGGAAATCTAAAATAAGTTACATCTAAATCTTTACGAAAGCATACCATATATATTCTTTCTCTTTTTTGAGGTACGCCATAGTTAACTGCATTTAATACTTTCTGGAAAAAAGTATATCCCAATTCTTCCATAGTGTTTTTTACTACCTCAAGGGTTCTGCCATCATCATGACTAGCAAAATTTTTTACATTCTCTAAAAAAACTACCTTTGGCTTCTTCTCTTTTACAATTCTTGCTACATCAAAAAATAAAGTTCCACGACTATCTTCAAAGCCTCTTTGCTTTCCGCTTATTGAAAAAGCTTGACAAGGAAAACCCGCACATAAAATATCATGGTCTGGGATGGTTTTTTCATCAACTTTAGTGATATCCCCTTCTGGGTAGTCTCCAAAATTTTCCTGATATACTTTTCTTACAGGATCATCCCACTCATTAGAATAAACACACCTAGCACCTAAAGACTCTAATGCAATTCTAAATCCGCCTAAACCAGCAAATAAATCAATAAAAGTCATACCTTCAAGTTTTTTTTCTTTTATTTCTATCATAATTTGTCTTGTATGATTAATTCAGAAGCTAATTAACATACGTTCCTTTCTTTTTAATAACTGTGCCATAATACATTCAGATACTGTGGACTTTTAATTTTTTTCTTGTAGCATGACTACTCGACGGGAGTGTATTGCCATTACCTTT
>JAEEGL010337880.1_pt1 | contig 13460 bp, 10 predicted proteins | sample 9134231 | NCBI WGS metagenome assembly JAEEGL01 (sample SAMN16246548, study PRJNA631951) | gut metagenome | biome: gut microbiome; feature: rumen; material: fiber-attached | host: Bos | place: Iran: Karaj | collected 2018-10 | reverse complement strand
GATGCAGCATGAGAGCCTTGCCATAACCCTTGCCTCGCTCTTCTGGCGATACGAGCAGGTCTTCCAGATACAGCCCGGAGTGCCCGATAAACGTCGAGAAATTGTAGAAGTAGAGTGCAAAGCCCACTTCCCGGCCATCCACGACGGCAAACACTGCCTCCGCCTTGTGTTCGTCGAACATTTCACGTTCCAGCACTTCTTGCGAAGCAATCACCTCATTCTCCATCTTCTCATACCGGGCTATCCCACGTATGAAATCCAGCAACAGCGGCACGTCCTGCCGTTCTGCCTTGCGAATCAATATATTGTCCATGCTATTCCTAACAGTTAAATTTCAAATTTCGCTGGCCACCTGTGCCTCACACGCCCTCATGGCGTCGAGGGTCTTTTGCAGCACCTCGTCGAGCGTCCACCCGAGCATCTCCGCACCCTGCTCAATCACCTCGCGCGAGCATCCGGCGGCAAAGCCTTTCGACTTGTACTTCTTCTTGAGCGACTTCAGTTCCATGTCCTGGACGCTCTTCGACGGGCGCATCAGGGCCGCGGCCCATATCAGCCCAGTGAGTTCATCGGTAGCGAAGAGCACCTTCTCCATCAAGTGCTCGGGCTTTACATCCACGTGCAGGCCGTAAGCGTGGCTGCAGATGGCGTGAATCATATCTTCACCCACGCCCCCATTGCGCAGCAGTTCGGGTGCCTTGATGCAGTGCTGCTCGGGATACATCTCAAAGTCGATGTCGTGTAGCAGGCCCACCATGCCCCAGAAGTCCACCTCGTCGGCATAACCCAGTTGCTCGGCATACCAGCGCATGACGCCTTCCACCGTCAGCGCATGCCGCAGGTGGAATGGGTCCTTATTGTACTCTCTCAGCAGCGCCCACGCTGCCTCCCTCGTAATGTGACTTTCCATTTTCTGTGTATTTGATTAATCATCAATTCTGAACAAATGACAGTCTTTACCAAATTTCATCACATTATTACCTTCGGCAGAAACGAACAAAGCCTGTCCTCTCTGAGGACCTTGGGCGCAGCCTTTCCAGCCAGCACCAGCACTTTTTTCCCGTTTCGGTAGATGTGAAGTTGGCGTGAACGAACTACCGCTGTCAACTCCGAATCATCCTTTATGGCCAACCAAATGGGATGGTATACCCCATTCTGCTCAAACAGTTTCTTCTGAAGATGTGAGCACATATTTGAGACATCGAGATTGAGCGCGTTCTTTATTTCCATAAACTCAGATTTTTAGGTTTATACCACGATCTTTTTTATGAATTTTGCTGGCACACCGCCTACTATGGTGTTCGGCGCCACGTCCTTGGCCACCACAGCCCCGGCGGCCACAACGGCTCCGTCGCCCACCGTCACGCCCGCCAGAATGGTAGCGTTGGCGCCAATCCATGCGTTTTTGCCGATGTGGATGGGGGCGTGGGTCATGCCGCCGCGGCGGTCGGGGTCGAGGAAATGGTTGAGGGTCGCCAGCACCACATTGTGGCCAATCAGCGCGCCCTCGTCGATGGTGATGCCGCCCTGGTCTTGGAATTTGCAGCCCATGTTGATGAATACCCGCTCGCCAACGACGGTGTTCTTGCCGCAGTCGGTGTGGAACGGCGGGAACAACCCTACCGTCTTGGGCACCTCACGACCCCAAAGTTGCTCCAGTAAATCGTGCAGTTGCTCTGGAGTGTGATATTTGCCGTTGATTTCGGCGGTAATCCTCAGTGCCTCTTGCGATAGTTTGTGAAACATCATGTGCACTGGCGAATTGGCCTCGATGGGTTCATCGGTGGCCATAAAGTCACGGAATTCTTGTATTGTCATAGTTATCAATTAGCGTTAAGATTGCATTCTTGTGAAGTGGTGGCGGCTGGATTGCTGCCGCCTTGCGGAAGGCGGGGCCGGATGACGCGCTCAAAGATGGTGCGCTCCACGATGCGGTAGTGTGGATGGTAAGCCTCGCGATAGTCGGGCGAATGGCTGATGGCGTAGCGCCCGGCTGCCAGCACGCTCTCGATAAAGTCGCGGTCGTCGGCATAATGCGGCAGGCCAAGTTGCATGGCATCGAGTTGCGCGACGAGTTCATGCCAACGGTCGCGCCAGGCCTCGACGGTGGGTCGACGCGGATTGTTGGCGCTGGCAATGAAAGCGTCGAGCAAGGCCTCGGCCGAGATATGCCCCTCGACGACGGCGCGCAGGCTCACGCGGTAGTAACTGCTGTCGAGGCCGCACGGCTCGCAATACCATGGCTGCATATCGGCCAACGTTACGGTGGCCAATTCTTGCGCCAGGTAGGCCTCGGCGCTCGCGCGGTCGCCCACCAGATGCTCCGCGCCCATGAAGTCCTGAAAACACGACTTGTAGATGTCGAGCAGGCGGAGCGCCGGATAGCGCTCGAGTTGCGTGTCGACAAAGGTTTGCAGGTCATTCGCCTGCACTAAAATGCTTGCCAGCATAGCAATAGCCAAAAATAGTGTACGTTTCATTAATCTTTCTCTTCAAATATGGTCGTCGGGCCACGATGATTACATGTCCCTTCATTTTTCGCTCACAAATTTAGCAATAATTCCACACATCTCCCAACAACTCCCAATTTTTACAACATCCGATGCTATCACGCATAGATATGCCCACCGATGGCATTGTCGGTCAAAAAATTAGTTGGCTGTCGAGGGTGACACCCTTGTCAACAAACATCACATAATAAATGGGCATGTATATGATGCGGCCATCCGTGGCCACTTCCCGATTATTGGTGAAGACGATGGCGCGATCGATATGATAATCAGGATTGTCGACAAAGGCGTTCAACGCGCTGTGAACAGTATAATCCCGCCCCGATTTCACCTCTATCGGCAGTACGCAGTGGTTGTTGTAGTCGTTAACCAAGTAATCCACCTCGCCTTTTTTGCGGTTGTCATAATAGAAGAGGTTGTGCCCATGCGACTTGAGTTCTTGGGCTACAACACTTTCGTAGACCGCACCGAGATTGACGCTCGCCATGTCGCCGAGAATGGGACGCAAATCATTCTGAAATAACTGTGCAGTCAACAGCCCCACGTCGTTCAGGTAAAGTTTCAACAAGTTTTTCTGCACCGACTCGTTAAGGGGGAACACGGGATTGCTAATGGCGTGAACATCAAGAGCAATGCCCGATGAAATTAAATATTCAAACTCGTCACGATAAAAGTCGAAGCGGTCATTCTCCTTTCCTCGAATATCCTTTGCGACAACACGTTTCTTCTTGTTTTCCATCTGAGACGGTATCATGTCATATATGCGCCTGATGAGCAAATTCTTTCCGAAGTCCGACTCATATTTCGATGCGTCAAGACCATAGAGCGAGTGAATTGAATTTTGCACTTCACGCACTCTTACCACATAATGCGACGCAAGATACTCGTTTACCGCGTCGGGCATGCCCCCCACCAACAGATATCGTCGAAAAAGCCCCATAACATGTCGGTGTTGCTCTTCGGTGAGCGAACTTTTACTAAGATACTGTTGCCGCATGTGAACTATGGCATCCTCACCATATCCGTTGGCGATGAGAAATTCCTCAAAATCTAACTGATACATCTGCTTGCGAATGATGGAACCGATGGGTATTGACGTGGTCCGACGCAATGCGATACCCAGAAGGCTGCCACTGGCTATGAAGCGAAAACGGTTGTCTTGACGGAAGAACTTCAGCATGGTCAAGTATTGAGGATAATGCTGAATCTCATCCAGAAAAATCAGGGTGTCGTCCCTTGTGCCGAGTTTTGCTCCGGCAATCATGCTCAGAGTTAGGTAAAAATCGTCGGTGGAATGTATGTTCTTGAACAAACGGTCATGTTCATCATCTTCCACAAAGTTCAACTCGATAAAGTTTTTGAACAAACGTTGCCCTACCGAGCGGACAATAAACGACTTGCCCACTTGTCGCGCTCCCTCCAATACAAGAATTTGATTGGAATCACCTGACAAATAATCAATTAAATATGATTCAATCTTGCGATACAACATAGCAAATTACACTTTTCAAACGTTTTTAGCACCACAAAATTACACTTTTCAAATAAAATACACAAGCAAAAAATACACTTTTCAAATAATTTTAGGATTGAAAAAATACACTTTTCAAAAAATGCAACATTAGGCGACAGCCCCTCGAATGTCGCAAAATGAATAAAAAAGCCGTCCCTTTTGTTCATTTTGGGGGTGGGCGGCATAGTTTGGGGGCGGTCCTTGAATGGTGTACGGCCATTGTTCGGAGTTCGGAGGTAGGGTTTTGGGTGAGGGGTTTTGGGTGTGGGTTTTTGGGTGAGGGGTTTTGGGTGAGGGGTTTTGGGTGAGGGTTTTTGGGCATAAATTTGGGAAGGAGGACGCGCATTTCGCAAGAAATACGTAAATTTGCGACGAACAAAATAACATCACAGTGACAGCACCAAAGTTTATCATCACCCTCGACGGCTTCCTGCGCCTGGGCATGGTGGTCCATCATAAAGACCTGCTCGAGCCTGGCGACCAGTGCATTGGCGGCGGATATTATCACATCGACTACGTGGCTCGCCGCTTAGTGCTCGACCGCGAGTCGTACGACTACGGGCGGCCGCGGTGGCACCTGGTGGACGTGCTGCGCGTGCCCAGCGAGTATCGCGGGCTCGACATCGTCTACGTCTACGACGACCATTTCCATGACGACCTGGAAGTGTCGCGCGAGTTGAAGACCGAGTATTATGGCTGATCGGCAATACATAGCAATCGACCTGCTGAAGTCGTTCTACGCCTCGGTGGAGTGTGTGGCGCGGGGCCTTGACCCGCTCACCACCAACCTTGTCGTTGCCGATGCGAGCCGCACCGAGAAGACCATCTGCCTGGCTGTGTCGCCGTCGCTGAAGGCCTACGGCATCGGTGGCCGCGCACGCCTGTTCGAGGTGGTGCAGCGTGTGCGCGAGGTGAACTACGAGCGTCGGCGGCGCGCCGGATGGCACTTCACGGGCAAGAGCGCCAACGACCTGGAACTGAAGGCGCACCCCGACTTGGAACTCGACTACATCGTGGCCCCGCCGCGCATGGCACACTACATCCAGGTGAGCACGCGAGTGTACGAGACCTACCTGAAATATATCGCCCCCGAGGACATACACGTGTACAGCATCGACGAGGTGTTCATGGACGTCACCGCCTACCTGAGCACCTACAAGATGAGCGCCCACGAACTGGCGATGACCATCATTCGCGACGTGCTGCGCACCACGGGCATCACCGCCACAGCGGGCATCGGCACAAATATGTATCTGGCCAAGGTGGCGATGGACATCGTCGCCAAGCACATGCCCGCCGACGCCGATGGTGTGCGCATCGCCGAACTCGACGAGATGAGTTACCGCCGCCAGTTGTGGGACTACCGTCCGCTCACCAAGTTTTGGCGCGTGGGGCGAGGCATTGCCGACCGCCTGGCGGTCTACGGCATCGACACCATGGGCAAGATTGCTCGCCAAAGCGTCGAGGGCGAGGAGTTGCTCTACCGCCTCTTCGGCGTGAATGCCGAGTTGCTCATCGACCACGCATGGGGCTGGGAGCCCTGCACCATCGACCTGGTGAAGCAATATCGGCCCGAGAGCAACTCGTTCTCCAGCAGCCAGGTGCTGCAGAGTGCCTACACGGCCCACAAAGCCCGCGTGGTGGTGCAGGAGATGGCCGATGCCGCCGCCCTGCACCTGGTGGCACGCCACTTGGTCACCGACCAGGTGGTGCTCACCGTGGGCTACGACGTGGAGAGCCTCACCAACCCCGACATCGCCGCGCGCTATCGTGGCGCGGTGACCACCGACTGGTATGGCCGCCGTGTGCCCAAGCATGCTCACGGCACAGCCAACCTGCCGCAGCCCACCTCGTCGTCACGCCTGATCACCGAGGCGGTGATGCAAATCTTCGACGACATCGTGAATCGCGACCTGCTCATTCGCCGCCTCAACATCACCACCAACCATGTGGTTGACGAAGCCAGCGCGGCCCGCAACGTGCAGCCGCAACAACTCGACCTCTTCGCCGACCCCGACGCCGTGGCGCGTCGGCGCGCTCACGAGCAGGCCGAGCGTGCCAAGGAGCGCCGCATACAGCAGGCGCAACTCGCCATCAAACGCCGTTACGGCAACAACGCCATCCTCAAGGGCCTGAACTTCGAGGAAGGCGCCACGGCCATCGACCGCAACAAGCAGATAGGAGGACACAAAGCATGAGCGACAACTACGACGACATCATCAACCTGCCACATCACACCTCGGCCAAGCACCAGCCCATGCCCATGCTCAGCCGGGCGGCACAGTTTGCGCCGTTTGCGGCACTCACCGGCTTCAATGCCGCCATCGACGAGACGGCACGCCTCACCGACGCTCCGATGGAACTCGACGACTACGACAACGCGCGCCTCAACCGCAAGTTTGCCCGGCTCGCCGAGGCCCTGCCGGCGCAGCCCACAGTCACCATAATCTGCTTTGTGGCCGACCAGCGCAAGGCTGGCGGGACGTATCAAGCCGTCACCGGTCAACTGAAGGCAATTGACGACTACGCCCACCAACTCGTGCTCACCGACGGCCGCCGCATCGACATCGGCACCATCGTCGACCTCGACGATAATCAAGACGATAATCAAAGCGCCTATTGATTTCGGTTTAGGGATTCTTTGCCAAATTGATAGATTTTTTGTATTTTTGCGACCGCAAAAAGCACACCATTGCTTCTTTTTATGGTCAAATCGCTTGGAAATATCGTCATATTCCTGCTCTTGATGCTCTTGCCGCTGCCACTGCGCGCGGCAAGCGACACCACTGTGGTGGCGGGCGACTCGCTCAGGCACCAACTGAGCCTGCTGCACATCAGCGACGTGCACGGCTCGGACAATGGGCTGAAGGCAATAGTTAACGACATCATGCCCGAAAGCGAAGACGTGGTGGCTATCAACACCGGCGACCTGACGAGTTACCGGACCATCAACAATTTCGAGCCAATCATCAAGTGGATGATTGAGTGGAACACCGCACACTACGACCGCCCGTTCCTGCTGCTGAAGGGCAACCACGACACCCACGACACCTGGCTGGGGACCAACGAGGTTGCCTGCAACGAGGCCATGCTGATGCCGGTGAACGATGGTTTTGTGGATTGGGGACCCGGCAAGGCGGGATATTGGAGCAAAGACTTCGAGCGCAACGGTGTGAAACTGCGCATTATCGCCCTCGACGAGTATCAGCACTCGGTGGCCGTGCCACAATGGGAGCCGGGCGACGGCGACAGCCCCGAGTATTCTAAGGTGTACTCCAACGAGCAGATGGAGTGGCTCGTGAAAATGCTGAAATCCACGCCCAGCGACTATTACATAATCATGTGCCACCACCAGCCGCCCTATGCCGAGCACCCCGTGGATGTGATCAACGACTTCGTGCATCACGGCATCAATGGCGCGCAAGTCGATGCCACGCACTTCTACACCAACACCATGTACACCTATCGCGAGGGAAATATCGACCTGCCGGCGCGCGTCGTCGACGCCTACCTGCATCGCCGGGCAGAAACATTCGAGGACTGGCCTAACAGCGTGCGTGGCGCCGAACTGAGGTTCAAAGCCGACTTCTCCGATTGCGAGCCGGCAACCTTTGCGGCCCACCTGTGCGGGCATGTGCATGGCGACTATTGCGAGTATCACCCCGACTTCCCCGAGCAGTTGTGCCTTACCGTGGGTGCCAGTTCACCGACCATCTCCAGTTGGTACGACGACCTGGTGCGCTCCACCGAGCCCACCAACCCGGCAAGTTACCTGCTCAACCGCGTCACCATCGATGCCGACAGCAACGTGGTGCGCGTCGAGCGCCTGGGAGCCAGCCAACTCAACACCGCCCTGACGTGGATTGTGCAGGACGGCTCGTCGCGCACCTCGATAGAGTTTGCTATCCCAAAAGTCAAAACCGAGGACGAGGGCGGCGACGACGAAGAGCAAAACGTCGTGGGCGATGTGGATGGCGATGGCATGGTCAACAGCAGCGACCTTAATTCATTGATAAATCTACTGCTTGGCGCTATCGACGCGAGTGTCTTAAAAGGCCAGCCCGATGTCGACGGCGACGGCATTGTCGACATCATCGACCTCAACGCCATCATCAACATCATCCTCGCACCAACACAAGCAAACGAATAATATGGCCTCCAACAGCGACTTCGTGCAGTATATTGCCGACCAGTGCAGCGGCGCCGGCGACATAGTCACCAAAAAGATGTTTGGCGACTACGGCATCTATTGCAATGGCAAAATCTTCGGGCTGATATGCGACGACGGCTTTTTCGTGAAGCCCACCGCCGCCGGCCGCGCCCTGCTGCGCGAAGAGGTGCTGCGAGCACCCTACCCAGGTGCCAAGGACTACTTCTACATCGCCGACGTTGACGACCGCGACTACCTCTCGCGCCTCACCGCCGCCACATGCAGCCAACTGCCCGCCCCCACTCCCCGCAAACGCAAGAAATAACCCAGTTTCTTCCATGATTGGCTAGAAAATCTATAAAATCCAGCCTGGCCAACCTGCTTTTTACCAAATCTCATCAATTTTCAACAAATTTCAACAAATCTGGGGGTATTTCTTGCATATTTCAAGAATTTTACTGATATTTGCGTACGATTAGTGCACAGTGATTTGAGTACACAGTTTTAATTACCTCTAAATCGCTGTAAATCAACAATCTGCGCAACTTTTTTTGAGAATCACATTATTAACTTTTTAATCCCGCCAACGGGATTCAATTAAATATCTCCGCTTATGAAAAAACTGCTACTACTACTGATGATGCTTGGCGCAGGCTTGGCGGCCTGGTCGAGCAATTTCACGATTGAGGTGGACGGCAGCAAGTTCACCATCAAGCGTGACGACACCTCTACCTTTGAGAGGGTGTTATACCGCACAGTGAGCCAGTCGGCCCTCGACGGTGTACATTTCACCGGCAAATCCGGCGAAGTCACCTTCTCGGTGGGCGATGACTCCTATTCGTTCACAATCACGGAGACCGACGCCACCACGCTGGAGCAGGTTTACCATTACCAGACCGACAGCTACCGCACTTACCGCTTCGAGGTGCTCGACGTGCGCGGTCAACTGCTCACCTCCAAGACTCGCACCATTTCCTATGGCAACGAGTACAAGGTGCCGACGACCTACCTGAACAAGAGCATTACCGACCTGATCTACTTCACCGACGCCGGCAACTGGGCATCGGGCAGCGGCAACAAGTACAAGGACATCTACAACGAGGCGAGCCAGGTCGACTATATTCCAGTTACCGATGCTGGCTATGGCAACAATGGTCCGAGCATCATCAGCGTCGACAATATTTTCGACGGCAACACGGGTGTGAGGGATTACTTCGTGTCGCTCGGTTGCAAGATGTACGCCACCATCGGCTTTACGGAACATGAGGAGGCCGATGGCTACCAGTACATCCAAATCCTTGCCAACAACAACATGACCTACGATGGCAATGACCCCAACGGCGATGTCAACGACCCGTCGACTTCGCTCTACAAGGCGTGCTTTATCCTGAGCTATGAGCCCAGCGGCAGCGTGATGAGCGATGACCACAAGCAGTTCTTCCCGCACCGCTACAATTATGTCAGCAAGGCTGTCGAGATTGCTGCCGGCCTCACCAACTACGAATTTGACTACAACAACAGCCACCTGTACAAGCAGAAATTCCAATCGGCTAACTACAAGGCGTCGACTTCGGGCTCGCTTGTGCTGCCCGTCTCCACCAGCTTCCTGTGCTTGCGCTTTGATGCCGCCGGCAGCGGGCCCGACACCTGGGACTACAAGGACCTGTTTGCGCGTGTCGCCATCGTCGATGAGACCGCACCCTACCAAAGTGCCGCGCCCAGGCTTTCGCCTGGGCCGTACAACGTGGGCAGCAACTTCTATGTGAGCCTTATCTTCAGTGAGGCGGTCAAGTACTCCGCCGCACCAACGCTCACCACCTCGTGGGGCACGATGACCGCAATGGGCGGTGTCGGCAGCAACGTGCTCACCTTCAAGGGCACCATCAGTTCCAGCACCACTCACGGCACGGCGCTTAACGTCACCGCCCTTGGCGGCGGCACCATCACCGACCTCGCCGGAAATGCCTTCACTGGCACGGTGAGCCAGGCGTTCAACAACGCCACTGCTGTCGCACGCTATAACTACGACAGCGCAACCGGCACGCTCTCGCTCAACTGGGGTCCCTTCAGCAAGAACAACAAGTGGGGCAACGACGTGCCCGCATCGTCAGTCAGGGTGGTTACAATCCCCGGCCATTGTGTGCGTTTCGTGGGCGACTGCTCCGAGCTGTTCAAGGATTTCACCAACTGTACGACCGTTAATCTGAGTCTTGTCAATGTCGACGCAATGACCAATGCTCACGCGATGTTCAGCGGGTGCGCAAATTTGAAATCGCCCAGCACCGCCAGTTGGAATACCGGCAATGTCACCGACATGGGCGAGATGTTCAGCGGCTGCTCGGCGATGACCTCGCTCGACCTCTCGCATTTCAACACCGCAGCGGTCACCGACATGAGCGGCATGTTTAACGGTTGCTCGCAACTCGCCACGCTCGACCTCAGTAACACAAACTGGAACACCGCGGCAGTGGCCAATATGAGCAATATGTTCAACGGTTGCGCGGTATTGACCTCCCTCAACGTTTCGAGCTGGAACACCGCGGCAGTGACCAATATGAGCAATATGTTCAACGGCTGCACGGTGTTGGACGGGCTTGGCGTCGGGAGTTGGAACACCGCGGCAGTGACCAATATGAGCAATATGTTCAACGGCTGCGCGGCGTTGACCTCGCTCAATGTGCAGAACTGGAACGTGAGCAAGGTCACCAACATGAGCGGAATGTTCAACGGCTGCGCCAACCTTTCCTCACCCACCGTCTCGAACTGGAGCACTGCGGCGGTGACCGACATGAGCTACATGTTCAACGGCTGCTCGAGCATCACCTCGCTCTTTGTGTTGAGGTGGAACACTGCAGCAGTGACCACCATGGAGTCGATGTTCCACGGCTGCTCGAGCCTGACCTTGCTCTATGTGCAAAACTGGAACACCGCGGCGGTCACCACAATGCAGTCAATGTTTGATGGTTGCACGAACCTTAGCACACTCGACGTAAAGAAGTGGAACACGTCGGCGGTGACTACCATGGAGTCGATGTTCAAGGGCTGCGCGAGCCTTGCCACGTTCAACGTGTACAAGTGGAACACGGCCGCGGTGACCAACATGCAGTCGATGTTCAGTGGCTGCTCGAGCCTCATCACGCTCGACCTTCTGCTTTGGAACATCGGCAATGTCACTAACATGAACTCAATGTTCCAGAATTGCTCGAACCTGACCACCATCTACACCAGGCAGCAGTGGAGCACTGCCAGCGTCACCTCGTCGACCGACATGTTCACTGGCTGCACGGCACTGGTGGGCGGCAACGGTACTGCTTACAACAGCTCTTACACCGACCATACCAGAGCCTGTATCGACAAGCCCGACGTGCCGGGCTACCTCACGGGCCTGTACACCATCACTGAGGCCACCGACTACTTAAGAATAACGACCGAATTTAAAGTAAGCCACGATGACGTTAATTACTACAAGAACGGCATCGTGGTCACGCTTACCTACACCGGCACGCCGTCAGCCAATTATCGCTTCGACCACTTCACCGTCGATGGCGAGCCCATCGAGGGCGACACGTTCACAATGCCCTTCGCCGATGTCGAGGTCGCACGTGTGTTGCTGGCGCGCTACACCTACGACAGCACGACCGGCACGCTCTCTCTCAACTGGGGCGAGTTCAACAAGGATCACAAGTGGGGCAACGACGTGCCCATTGCCAATGTCACCAGCGTCACCGCCACCGACGAGGTGAGCTTCACCGGCGACTGCACGGGATTGTTCGCCGGCTTCCAAAATTGCACGAGCATTGACCTGAGCCAGGTCAACACCGAGGGCTGCACCAGCATGAACCGCATGTTCGCGAACTGCAAGAAACTTACCTCGCTCGATATCTCGGACTTCAACACCGCGGCGGTGACCGACATGGGCAGCATGTTCGACTACTGCGAGGCGTTGACCTCGCTCGACCTCTCGAGCTTCAACACCGAGGCAGTCACGGGCATGTACGACATGTTCGACGGCTGCTCGAGCCTTGCCACGCTCGACCTCAGTGGCTTTAACACCGGCAATGTCATCAACATGTGCAATATGTTCTGGGGCTGCTCGAGCCTCTCTGCGCTCGACCTCACGGGATGGAACACCGGCAATGTCACCAGCATGGACCACATGTTCCAAGACTGCTCGAGCCTCGAGTCGCTCGACCTCAGTGGATGGAACACCGAGGGTGTCAACAACATGTATTATATGTTCCAGGGCTGCTCGAGCCTCACCGAGCTCGACCTCAGCGGATGGAACACCGAGGGTGTCAACGAGATGGACCACATGTTCTACAACTGTACGAACCTTGTCACCATCTATGCCGGCATAGGGTGGAACACCGAGAATGTCACAAATTCGGCTGGAATGTTCACTGGCTGCACGAACCTGGTGGGCGGCATGGGCACAGCCTACGACGCTGACCACGTCAATGGCGAGTACGCCCGCTTTGACCGCGGCGAGGACGAGCCGGGCTACCTCACGGGCGTGTTCGCCCTCACCCTGCCCGAGGATGTGACCACCTCTACGGCTGCAACGCTCACTCACAATGGCGTGAACTACTACATGGGCGGCCACGACATCACACTCGCATACAATGGCGAGATTCCTGAGGGCACACGCTTCGAACACTTCACCGTGGGCGGCGAGCCCATCGACGGCAACACGTTTGCGATGCCCTTTGGCGACAGCGAGGTCGGTGTCGAGTTCCAGGAGCGCTACACCTTCGACAGCGCGACCGGCACGCTCACGCTCAACTGGGGCGAATTCAACAAGAACAACAAGTGGGGCAACGACGTGACACCCTCGGCGGTCACGAGCGTCACTGCCACCAGCGAGGTAAGTTTCACCGGCGACTGCTCGGAGATGTTCCATAATTTCGACAATTGCACGAGCATGGACATAAGCAATGTCAACACCGACAACTGCACCGACATGAGCCGCATGTTCTACTACTGCGGGGACCTTGAGTCGCTCAACGTCTCGAACTGGAACACCGCCGCTGTCACCGACATGAGCAAAATGTTCTACAGCTGCTTGGACCTGACTACGCTCGATGTCGCTAACTGGAACACCGCCAGCGTCACCGACATGAACCACATGTTCTACAGCTGCTTGGACCTGACCACGCTCGATGTCGCTAACTGGAACACCGCCAACGTCACCGACATGAGCTACATGTTCTACAACTGCTTGAGCCTGACTACGCTCGATGTCGCTAACTGGAACACCGCCAGCGTCACCGACATGAACCACATGTTC
>JAEEGL016936974.1_pt1 | contig 13461 bp, 11 predicted proteins | sample 9134231 | NCBI WGS metagenome assembly JAEEGL01 (sample SAMN16246548, study PRJNA631951) | gut metagenome | biome: gut microbiome; feature: rumen; material: fiber-attached | host: Bos | place: Iran: Karaj | collected 2018-10 | reverse complement strand
AGCGGGTTATAGCAGGTGAAGTTCTTGACATACTTGTCGCCATCATACTTCCTCACTAGGTAGTTAAAATGGTTGCGATCAAGGAAGTCTAAAAGCTGTGAGTAGACCAATTTTCCATTACTCTTGTGCCATGCTCCGTTAGTCTGGCAAAGATAATTTCTAATCGGTTGACTCCAAAAACCTTTGTAATTACCTAACTCTCAATATTTTCAAAGAACTTTTATGAATTTTTACCGGACACTAATGCTTATAATATATTATGAAAAGAGTTGTTATTACCGGAATGGGCATTTGGTCTTGCCTGGGGGTGACCTTGGATGAAGTTAAGGATTCACTGTATAGTGGCAAGAGCGGCATTGTGCTGGACCAGGACCGGAAAGAAATGGGTTTCCGGAGTGGACTTACGTCTTTTGTCCCGGTACCGGATCTGAAGAAAGAACTTCCCCGTGCTCAGCGCGTGTATATGCCGGAGCCGGCGCTTTATGCTTATTGCGCCACCCGCGATGCCTTGAATCAGGCAGGAATTGATCAGGATTACCTGGATGCCCACGAGGTGGGTCTCCTGTATGGTAACGACAGTACGGCCAAGGCTGTGTATGATGCCATTGCCAAGATCCGTGAAAAGAAAGATACCATGCTTTGTGGCAGCGGTGCCATCTTCCAGAGCATGAACTCCACCGTGACCATGAACCTGGGAGTGATCTTCCATCTTAAGGGCATCAACCTTACGGTTTCCGGCGCTTGCGCCAGTGGTTCCCATGCCATCGGCCTGGGTGCCCTGCTTATCCAGAATGGTCTGCAGGATATGGTGGTTTGCGGCGGTGCTCAGGAAGTGAATCCTGAGGCTACCGGCTCTTTCGATGGCATATCGGCCTTCTCTACCCGTGAGGATGCGCCTACCAAGGCTTCCCGTCCGTTTGACCGCGATCGTGACGGCCTGGTGCCGGGCGGCGGTGCTGCTACGGTGATTCTGGAAGAATACGAGCATGCTGTCAAGCGCGGCGCTCCCATCATTGCCGAGGTTCTGGGATATGGCTTCTCGGCCAATGGAGACCATATTTCTTCTCCCAATGTGGACGGCCCGGCCCGTTCGCTGGAGATGGCTATCCACCGGGCAGGCGTGAACCTCAAGGAGATTGGCTACGTGAATGCACACGCTACTTCCACCCATGTGGGAGACGCCAACGAGGCCAAGGCCCTGCTTCGCGTGCTGGGCGAGAAGACGGTTCCCATCACTTCCACCAAGAGCCAGACCGGCCACGAAATGTGGATGGCAGGTGCTTCGGAGGTCATTTATTCCATCCTCATGATGAAGAACGACTTCATCGCCGGCAATATCAATTTTGAGAATCCGGACGAGGACAGCTGCCATCTGTGGATTCCTGCCCAGACCATCCAGACGCACTTCGATACCTTCCTGTCCAATTCCTTCGGCTTTGGCGGTACCAATTCCACGCTCATTGTAAGGAATGTCTAAACATGTTCTCATCATCGGCGCCGGCCTGGGCGGCCTGTTCTGCGGTAAGTTATTGAGCCGCAGCAGGATGGATGTAACCATCCTGGAGCAGGGAATGCAGCCGGGCGGTGCCCTGCAGACTTTTGTGAGGGATGGGATCCGCTTCGATACGGGTTTCCATTCCGTCGGAGGAATGCAACCGGGCGGTCCGCTTCGCAAAATCATGGAACCCTTCGGCCTCAATTATCTTCCCTGGGAGAAAACCGGGGATGATGAATGCATTGACGGTGGCCCGTTCATGCGCATATCGGCCGGAACGCCGTTCGAGATGGAGCACGTGGTGAAGCCTTACGAAGGCAGCACCTGGCGGCTCAAGGGCGGCGGAAAAACCCTGGTGGATGCCCTGGTGAAGACGCAGGACATCCGGCTGGGTAAGAAGGTGGTGAGCATCGAGGACCGCGAAGTCCTTTGCTCTGACGGCAGTACTTTCCGGGCCGATGTCATTGTATCGGCCATCCATCCCCGCGTTACCTTCTCCCTGGTGAAGGATCACGTGCGCGGGTCTTATATCAAGAGGCTGAACAAGCTGGAGGACGGTCCCGGTGCTGTGACAATGAACTGCAAACTGCGGCCGGGCATGTTGCGCTGGATAGACCACGATATCTTCATCCAGGACAAGGTGATGATCCATTTTGGCGAGAAGGATGAGGACGGCTTCGCCAAGAGCCTGGACCTGCTGGGCTTTGCCCCCATCACGACCGAAGAGCTGCAGGAAATTGCCGCCACGCGCATCCCGGACATCCGCTATGCCATTGACAGATTCTGGGTAAGTACTCCCGAAACCTGGGAGCGATATACCGGTACCCCCGGAGGTACGGCTTTCGGCATTGTGAAACATACATCGGCCGATTATCTCCCTGCCGAGACTCCCATACCCTGGCTCTATCTGACGGGTCAGAATATTGGTCTGCACGGTGTATTGGGCACCTGCATCAGCGCTTTGAACACCTTTAACGCTATCACTAAATGAAAATTGCACTCGTAACGGGCGGAAGCCGCGGCATAGGCCGTGCTATTTGTGAAGAGCTTCACAAGAAGGGCTATTATGTACTTATCAATTATGTGTCCAACGACGCTGCAGCGGCCGATTGTCTCCAGGCCATTGAAGGCCAGGGGGAACTCCTCAAGTTTGACGTGGGGAATCCCGAGGCCGTGAAAGAGGCCCTGGCGCAGTGGCAGAAAGCCCATCCGGACGACTACATTGAGGTATTGGTGAACAATGCCGGCATCCGCAAGGACAATCTCCTCATCTGGCTGGAGCCCGATGAGTGGCGGAAGGTGATTGACACCAACCTGAATTCCTGGTACTATACCACCCGTGCCGTGCTGCAGCCCATGCTGGTGCACAAGTACGGCCGCGTTGTGAACGTGGCTTCCCTGAGCGGCATCAAGGGCCTGCCAGGGCAGACCAACTATTCCGCTGCCAAGGGCGGTCTCATTGCCGCCACCAAGGCCCTGGCACAGGAGGTGGCCCGTAAGAATGTGACCGTGAACGCCGTGGCGCCCGGTTTTATCAAGACCGATATGGTGGACGGCCTGGACGAAGCCGCCCTCAAGAAGGACATCCCCGCGGCCCGCTTCGGTAACCCCGAAGAAGTGGCGGCCGTGGTGGGCTTCCTGGCCTCCAGGGAGGCGTCGTATGTGACGGGAGAGGTGATCTCCATTAACGGAGGCCTATATACTTAATAAAGAAGAGCGCTCACTGAGCGCTCTTCTTTATTTCTTATAAGCTTCGAGGGCCGCCCTTAGGATCTTCAGGGCTTTGGCCAGGTCTTCTTCTTTTAGTACGTAGGCCATTCTTGCCTGGTTCTTGCCCAGGCCGGGGGTGCTGTAGAATCCGGCGGCGGGGGCCATCATCACGGTTTCGCCGTTCAGGCGGAAGTCCGTGAGAAGCCAGCGGCAGAATTCCTCGGCATCGTCTACGGGCAGGCTGGCCACGGTGTAGAAGGCGCCTTCCGGCATGGGGGAGTACACTCCCGGTATCTCATTCAGACCCTTGATGAAGAAATCACGGCGGGCCTTGTACTCGTCAAAGCATTCCTTGGAATACTGCTCGGTGCCTTCGATGGAGGCTTCGGCCACAATCTGACCCAGCAGCGGCGGGCTCAGGCGGGCCTGGCAGAACTTCATTACCGTATCGTGCACCTGCTTGTTGTGGGTGACCAGCATGCCGATACGGATGCCGCACTCGGAGTAGCGCTTGCTCACGGAGTCAATCATGATGACGTTCTCCGGAATGCCCAGCTGCATGGCGCTCAGATAAGGTTTTCCGTTATAAACGAACTCCCGGTAGACTTCGTCGGAGAAGAGGAAGAGGTCGTGCTTGATGACGATTTCCTTGATCTTCTGGAGCTCTTCCGGGGTATAGACGTAGCCGGTGGGGTTGGACGGATTGCAAAGCAGGATGGCCTTGGTCCGGGGCGTGATGGCTTCTTCGAAGGCTTCCACGGGCGGAAGCTTGAAGCCGTCTTCGATGCGGCTGGTGACGGTCTTGACCTTCAGGTGAGCCGTCTTGGCGAAGGAGATGTAGTTGGCGTAGCCGGGCTCTACCATGATGACCTCGTCATCGGGGTCCAGGCAGGTCAAAAAGCCCAGGAGGATGGCCTCGGAGCCGCCGCAGGTGACGATGATCTCATCGGCCTTTACCTCTATGCCGTATTTTTTATAATAGCCGACCAGTTTCTCGCGGAGGTCGGGGTAGCCTTCGGAGGGGCTGTATTCCAGGGTTTTTCGCGTGACCGTCTTGAGGGCGTCCAATCCCTTCTGCGGGGTGGGCAGGTCCGGCTGGCCGATGTTCAGGTGATAGACTTTGACTCCCTCTTTTTTGGCCGCAACCGCAAGGGGTGCGAGCTTTCGGATGGGGGATGAGGGCATCCGAGAGCCAAGATTAGAAATTTGAGGCATAAATATTTAGAGGATTCCTAACATACGGCCGCGTACCAGGAGCGCTGCTCCCATGGGGGCCGCTTTTTGTTTGAGCTGTGTAAGCTTGATGGTGGTGTCTTGATGGGCGATGTTGAGCACGTGGCGCTTGATGGCGGTGCGGATGGGCAGCATGAGGAAGTCTCCTGCCGCAACGGCTACCTTACCGCCGATGACCACGAGCTGCGGGTTGAAGATGTTGATGAGGCCCGCCAGGCCCTTGCCCAGGTTGGTGCCCAGTTCTTCCACCGTCTCGATGGCCAGCGTATCTTCGCTCTTGACGGCCGCCAGGATGTCGTTCAGGTTCACCTTGCCTTCGGCCTTGAACTTGGGTGCCAGCAGGGAAGCGCGTCCCGCAGCGAGGTTTTCCCCGATCATGCGCACGAGGGCCGATCCGGAGACGCCGGTCTCCAGGCAGCCGATTTTGCCGCACCGGCAGATTTGTCCGTTGTCCAGAAGAGGGAAGTGGCCGAACTCGCCGCTGTAGCCGGAGGTGCCGTAATAGAGCTTGCCTTCCAGGATCATACCCATGCCCAGACCCCAGCTCACGTTCACGAACAGCATGTTCTTCTCCTTGAGGCCGCCGCCCAGATACTCTCCGTACGTCATGGCGCGGGAGTCGTTCTCCAGCACCACGTGCACATTGAGGTCTTCTTCCAGGATTTGGGAGATGGGCCGATGCTCGTCAAACGAGAAGGAATTGCTGTAGCCGGTGATGGGGTTCACGCGGCCGGGAATGCTGAGACCCAGGCCCATGATCTTGTTCCAGTCTACATCCTGCTTATCCAGGTATTCGCGGATGGTGGAAGCCATCTGGTGAATGGTGGCTTCGTTGGCTTCCATCACGAACGGGATGTCGTCCTTGAAATGGATGAGGCCCCCCTTGAAGTCTGTGACGGCTATGCTGGCGTGCTTGTTGCGGATGGCGACGCCCACGAAATAGCCGGCTTCGGGATTGAGGCCGTAAATGGAAGGCCTGCGGCCGCCGGACGTGCCGGATTTGCCCAGGTCTACCATAAAACCTTCACTCATAAGTTCGCCGATGAGTTTGGTGGCGGTGGGGACGGAGGCCCCGATGGCTTCCGAAATGGAAGCGATGCTGTGCTCGCCGTGCTCAATGCACAGATATAGAATTGTTTTCTTGAGCAGGGAGTTTTTATTATCTTTTTTTTCGAGGAAGGTTTCTCTCATACCTTAATTTTTTAGCGCTTGCGCAAAGTTATGAAAAATTATTTGATAATCAAAGGGTTTGATTAAAAATATTTCAAAAACTACATTCGCGAAAAATTTGTACCTTTGTCTTTATGTTCGTGAAGTTTAAAAACTGGTGGCGGGCGTTCCGTCTCTCCCTGAGAATGAAGATGATTCTCTCCATTCTGGCCATTGCCGTGGTGCTCCTGATGTCCAGCGTCATCTCGGTGCTGGAGTATCGGCACATGTCCAACTATGTGTCGGGCATGATTGCCGATGATATAGACGACCTCCGCAAGGCACAGCTTCTGGTGGATGCTGTGGACCAGTATAACCTGCAGCTTTTGGCCGTTATCGGCGACGACAATATTTCCGTCCTGCCGGAGTTTGACCGCGACGGTTTCCTGACGCACTGCGATTCCCTCAGAAAGTCTGTCGGCAGCAACAACGCCCCTTTGGCCGATTCCGTGCTTTATGCCTATTCGGCCTATATGCTGGCCTCCATGGAGCTCCAGGAGGTGCTGGAAAGCGATTTTATCAACACGCGGGACTGGTACTTTACCCGCCTGCAGCCGCTGTTCGGCCGCATGAGGGGTTACATGGACCGGCTGAGCGAAACCATCCACTCGGATCTTCGCCGAAATTCCGAAAACTTTGACCGCGGTTTCTACCGCAGCATCATCCCCAGTGCCGTGGCCCTGGCCGTGGGTATTATCCTGCTGTTCCTGCTCATGTTCTTCATCCTGGCGTATTACGTAGACCCGTTGTACAAGATGCTGAGCTCCTTGCGGGAATATCTGGGATACCGGCGACGTTATACGTACACCTTTGACGGAAACGACCAGCTGGCCGATCTGAACCAGGCCGTCACCGACCTCGCAGAAGAAAACCGCTCCCTGAGGAAGCGAATCGCGGAAATGAAGGAAAAAGCCGAATGAACCTGAAGGTCATATCCCGTAACGTGGGCGTGGCTCTCCTGGTGAGTGCCCTGTTCATGTTGCTGTCGGTGATGGTCTCCCTCATCGACGGGGGAGATAGTGCCCTGGCACCCCTTCTGATCAGTTTCACCATTACCTTCATCGTTGGCATTTTCCCCTTCATCTTTACCCGTAAGAACGCCCAGATTTCGCTGAAAGACGGCTTCATGATCATTTTCCTGTCGTGGTTGCTGTCCTTTATCTTCGGCGCTCTTCCGTATGCGCTTTGGGGCGGTCCCTTCACGGTTATCAACGCCTGGTTCGAGAGCGTATCGGGCTTTACCACTACGGGTGCCACCATCCTGGAAGATGTGGAAGCATTGCCGCGCAGCCTCATTTTCTGGCGTGCCTCCACGCATTTCATCGGCGGTTTGGGAGTCGTGGTGTTCCTGCTGCTCATCATTCCCAATACTTCGCCCATCCGCTTGCGTCTGACCAATATGGAGCTGTCTTCGCTCTCCAGGGACGATTACCGCAGCCGGGCCAACAAGTCGGTTTATATCTTTGCCTCGGTGTTCCTGGGACTGGGCGCCGTGGCTTTCATCAGCTATATGCTGGCCGGCATGAACTGGTTTGACGCCATCTGCCATGCCTTCAGCGTGTGTGCCACCGGCGGTTTCTCTACCCGGAACCTGAGTATTGCCGCATTCAACTCGCCGCTCATTTCCATCCTCACCATAGTGTTCATGTTTCTGGGTTCCATCCACTTCGGCATCATTTTCATGGTGCTGGTGGGCCGCACCCTGAGACCGCTGCACAATCCCATTCTCCGGTTTTACGCCATTTCGCTGGCTGTGATTTCCATTATTACGGCCCTTTCCCTCAAGTTTGACGGTGGGGATATTTCCTGGGGAAAGGCTTTCCTGGATGGAACCTTCCAGGTGGTGAGTTACGCTTCTACTTCCGGCCTGGCCATAGCGGATAACGCTGACTGGCCTGTTCTGGCCTGCTTCATGCTGGTGCTGGTGTCGCTCATCTGCGGCTGCGCCGGTTCTACCAGCGGCGGTCTCAAGACGGACCGTGCCATGGTGCTGTTCAAGGCCATCCGTATGCAGATCCACAAGACGCTGTATCCGTCCACCATCTTTGAGGTGCGCCTGGGCCGCCGCATCCTGCACGATGAAGAAATCTATCCGCAGGTGCTATACATTGCCCTGTACTTCCTGCTGGTGGGCCTTTCGGCCGTGGTCTGCATGCTGGTGGGAGACCCCAACAACCACGCCATCCTGGGTTCCGTGGCTTCCCTGAGCAATGTGGGTCCTGCGCTGGGAGACATCGGCTCCATGGGCAATTACAATGCCGAGCCGGGCGTCCTGAAATTCATCTTCTCCTTCGATATGTTTCTGGGCCGCGTGGAGATTTATCCCGTGTTCGCGGTTATTGCGGGTGTCTTTAACCACAAGTACTAGTGGACCGCGCGGGCTTTCTGTATACGACTTTTCGGAGCTGTTTTGCCTACGAAACCACTCCCTGCCAGGAGAGACTCCTGCGGCAGGTATCCTCGTTCATTACGGCCGATGAGGATATCCTGGTGGTGAACGGCTACGCCGGAACGGGCAAGACATCGGCCCTGGCGGCCGTGGTGGGAGGCCTTTCCTCGCTCAAGATTCCCTGTGTGCTGCTGGCTCCTACGGGCCGTTCGGCCAAGGTGCTGGCGGGTTATTGCGGCAAACCGGCCAGTACCATCCATAAGCATATTTATCGGCAGAAATCCTTCGGGGCCGATGGCCTGGGGCAGTTCTCGTTGGCACCCAACAAGGCCCGCGGCGCGCTGTTCATCGTGGACGAGGTCTCGCTCATAGGCATTTCCTCCGGGGAAGGCGGCGGGGCCTTCGGCACGGGCAATCTGCTGGCCGATCTGGTGACGTTCGTCCGTGCGGGGGTGGACTGCAAGCTTATCCTGGTAGGGGACGCCGCGCAGCTTCCGCCCGTGGGGCTGGAGGAGTCGCCGGCGCTTTCTCCGGACTATATGACGGTTTTCGGAGGGGTGTCCTTCGCTACGCTCACTACGGTGGTCCGGCAGGCGGAAGGGTCTGGTATTCTGGTGAATGCCACGCATTTGCGCACTATGCTGGATTCTATGGATGAGCCCATCGGCCTGGATGAAATGGGGCTGAATGTGACGGGCTTTCCCGATATTCAGCGATTGAAAGGGGGAGAGCTGCTGGAGACGCTGTCCGATGCCTATGACAAGTACGGGACCGACGAGGTGGCCGTGCTGTGCCGCTCCAATAAAAGGGCTGTGCGCTACAATGCCGGCATCCGGGCGCAGGTGCTGTACCGGGAGGAAAAGCTCTGTCGGGGAGACCGCCTGATGGTGGTGAAGAACAATTACCGCGAAGACATAGAAGGAACGGATTACATTGCCAACGGAGACTTGGCCCAGCTGGTGCGCATCCGCCATTACGAGGAGCGTTACGGGCTCCATTTTGCCGACGCCACGCTCTCGTTCCCGGACTATGGAAACCAGGAGATTGAGACCAAGGTGCTGCTGGATACGCTGGATTCCGAATCCCCGGCCTTGAGCCGCGAGCAGTCGCAGGCCCTGTGGGAGGGCGTATCGGCCGATTATGCCCATCTCACTACCAAGAAGAAGCGCTACGATGCCGTACGCTCCGACCCCTTCTACAGCGCCCTGCAACTCAAGTATGCCCACGCCATCACCTGCCACAAGGCCCAGGGCGGCCAGTGGGAGTGCGTGTTTGTGGACAATCCCTTCTGGCAGGATTTCCTGGTGCCGGACGACCTCAAATGGCTATACACCGCCCTCACCCGTGCGGTGAAGACGGTGTATCTGGTGAATTTCCCCGATTCTTTATTTGTCCAGTAAATACTTCTCCCAGAAGGCGTAGTTGGCGGCCTGGAAGTGAGCGCCCTGGTAGCCGCGGTAGCCGTGCATGCCGTCGGGGTAGATCATGAATTCGAAGGCCGCGCCCTGCTTCTGCAGCTGGTCGATGAGTTGAAGCGTATTCTGGAAGTGGACGTTGTCGTCGCCGGTGCCGTGGGTGATTTTGAGCATGACGGAACCATCGGCCTTGCCTTCCAAGGCAGGATAATTCCCAACGCGGCGGATGACGGCGGTATTGTGGTAGCCTTCCGGATTGTCCTGGGGCGTGCTCATGAAGCGCTCGGTGTAATGGGTGTCGTAGAGCATCCAGTCGTAGACGCCGCCACCGGCAATGCCGTAATGGAAGTACTCGGAGGCGGTGGCAACCAGCAGCGTGGTCATGGTTCCGCCAAAGCTGAAGCCCTCTACGCCAATCTTATCGGCCTTTACATAAGGCAGGCTCTGCAGCCACTTGGCCCATTCTACAAAGTCGTCTATCTCAATGGTACTCAGCTGCTTGTAGATAGCGTCAAGACCTTCGCGTCCGTTGTGTCCGGCGGCGCGGCAGTCGGCGATGAGTTCGATGATACCATGCTGGGAATACCAGCCGTAACGAGCCGGATGAACCCAGCGGTCGAATACCTGAGGGGTGTCGGGACCGCCGTAAATATCCACATGTACGGGATACTTCTTGGCCGGGTCAAAGCCTTCGGGGTAGTAAATGACGCCCGGCAGTTCCAGCCCGTCCACGGTGATGGACACCAGTTCTCCGGTGCGGCCTTCGTAGCTGCCCTGACTGGCAATGAGTTCAGACTTGCCCTTGAGGTCGTACAGGCGAACCTCCCAAGGCGTCTGGAGATTGGAAGCCTGGGTAATGAAATGCTTGCCGTCGGGGGCAAAAGATGCGCTAAGAACATACAAGGAAGGATCGGTCAGGGCCGATATCACCCCCTTCGGGGAAACCTTGTACAGGCCCTGGCGGACGTGGGAATCCCTTTCGGCCAGGAAATAGACGGTACCGTCCTTCTCTGCGCGGAGAAGCTCGATGCGCCAGTTGGGACCGTCGGTGAGGCGTTTGAGCTTGCCGTCGTAGCTGAGGAAATAGATTTGCTGCCAGCCGGTCTCAAAGCTGCGGACCATGTATAATCCCTTGTCACTGAACAGCATGCCCTCAATCCAGTCCAGCCAGGTGGGCACTTCCTCGTGGTAGATGGCTTTTTTGCTGCCGTCGGCCGGCGATACGGCGTAGAGGTCCAGGGTGTTCTGGATGCGCGGTTCGCGGGCCACAAAGAAAGCCTTGCTGTCGGCCCCCCAGAAGGGGATGCCAAAGTACTGGTCCTCTTTTTCGTTGAAATCGGCCCAGACAATATCGCCGCCGGAAGCCTTTACAAAGCCAATTTTTACCTCCGGGTTGCGCTCTCCCACCTTGGGATAATGCGTGCGGCGGAGCACTCCGTCCTGTCCCTTGGGCGAATAAATGGGGAACATGGGGACTTCCGTGTCGTCAAAATGGTAGAAAGCCAGGGTCTCGCTGTCGGGGCTCCACCAGAAGGCACAGTAGTGCGACGGGCGGCCCAGGATTTCCTCATAGTACACCCAGCTGGCATAGCCGTTCATGACGGTTTCGGTGCCGTCAAAGGTGAGGCGGGTTTCCTTTTCACTGGCAATGTCCACCACCCAAAGGTCGTTGCCACGGGTAAAAGCCAGTTTAGTAGAGTCCGGGCTAAAGGTCAGATTCACGGCGCCCTGCGGCCGAAGCGGAAAGTCCGTATACTTTTCCGGTGCCTGGAAACCTTCCGTGCGGGTGAGCTTTTTGCCCAGGGTGAGTTTGAAGCACTCAGGGTCTGTGTAGGAACCGTCGTAAGTAAACGCCACTTCCTTATTACTCAACCACTTACTGTCTACAGGAATGGGCTGCAGCCTCTGCTGCGAACGGGCCGAAACCACCACCAGCAGTCCCAGCGCCAGGAAAAGGATCTTTGCTTTCATGACCATAAAGGTACGAAAAAACTTTTTTCCAAAACCGCTCTTTTTCGTAAATTTGCCACGCAAAGCTGTTAGTGGAAAGCAATTATACTTAGCGTACATGAGACAGATAGAAAAACCTACGAGAACCCTATGTGAGATAACTTACGGAACAATTTTTCAATGACAACAGATTATAAGAGAATCAGCCTGGAAGATTATGTTCAGAGCGGGGAGGGCGGTCAGGCCCTCACTTATACCCGGAAGGATGGCAGCGCCTTGGCCAAAATGTTTCTTTATGGTCTGGGCTCGGAGACAGTTGAACGCGAGTTCAGGATATCCAAGGCGGTTTATGACGCCGGCATCCCTTGCCCCAGGCCTATCCGTCTGGTGACGGACGGTGAGCGCTTCGGTGCCGAATATGAAGTGATAGCCAATAAGCGTTCTTTCACCCGTATCATTTCACAGGAGCCGGAGCAGCTGGAACCCCTGACCCTCAAATTTGCCCGGCTGGGCAAGCAGCTGCATTCTACGCCTGCCAATACGGAGGTGTTCCCCGACATAAAAGATGTCATCCGTCCCTGGATAGAGAAATCCACCTGCATCTCCGAGCCGCTCCGCGCGCGGCTTCTGGAAGCCTTGAAGAGCATTCCTTCCCCCAAGACCTGCCTGCATGGAGACTTCCATATCGGCAATATCATCACCAACGGGGAGAAAGATTACTGGATAGACCTGGGAGACTTCTCTTATGGCGCTCCGGAATGGGACTTTTCCATGAATTTTTACCTGGCCCATTTTATCCCCTCCGAGTATATGGACCAGCTGTTCCATCTTGACAGCGAGACGTTCCGGAAACACTGGAATCTCTTGCTAAAGTCCTATTGCGGCATTCAGACCCCGGAGGAGCAGCGCGTCTTTGAGAAGAAACTGCTTAAGTTCACCGCTCTCAAATATGCCTTTGCCGTCTGCAAACGCCACAATGGACAAGGGGATCCCAACCCCAGGACGGAAGGGCTGGTCCAGGCTTTCCTGGACGGGAAGGCCCCCGGATTTTTCTAGTTTTGGCGTTGAAATGATTCAGGAAGATTATATCTGGGACCCGCTGAGGAAGAAGAGCGTTCGGAACACCCCCGAGGAGGCGGTGCGGCAGTGGTTTATCTCCGTGCTGCACGAGGGAATGAAGGTCCCGGAGCACATGATGGGAAGCGAGGTGGCGTTCAAGCACGGGGCTAAGGAGTACAGGGCCGATATTGTGGTCTACGACCGATGTGCCCGGCCCTTGATGCTCATTGAGTGCAAGCGCCCGGAGGTGGAACTGGATCAGGAAGTGATTGACCAGGCTATCCGTTATTGCAACGAACTGGAAGTCAAGTACATTGGTATCACCAACGGTGCCAAGACCTTCCTCTTCCAGCGTACGGCCGATGGCTGGCAGTTTATGCAAAAAGCTCCCCTGTGGGAGGAGATGCTAAAATGAGATACGCTCGGCCTGCGGCCTCGGTATGACAATAACGTTTTGTCATTCCGAGCGAAGCGAGAGAATCTCATAGCAATTATATGACGATAACAGAAGGATATTTGGAACACCCGGTGTTCAAAGTGGTGAGTGAGACGGCCAGGGAGTTGGGCGTCCGGGCGTTCGTGATTGGAGGATATGTGAGGGATTGCTTTCTGGGCAAGCCCAATAAGGATATTGATATAGTGGTGGAGATGCCCGGTCAAGCCGGGCATAAGGCCGGGCACGACGTACGTCCCGGCATTCTGCTGGCCGAGGCCATCGGCAAAAAATGCCACGCACGGGTGAGCGTGTTCAAGAACTTCGGGACGGCCATGCTCAGGTATCGGGGCATCGAAGTGGAGTTTGTGGGCGCGCGCAAGGAAAGTTACAACCGGGACTCCCGCAAACCCATCGTGGAAGATGGTACGCTGGAAGAGGACCAGCTGCGCAGGGACTTTACTATCAATGCGATGGCTTTCTCCCTGCAGGAGGAAGACTATGGCGCGCTGGTAGATCCTTTCGGCGGCATCCGGGACCTGGCGGCAGGTATTATCCGCACTCCTCT
>JAEEGL016285979.1_pt1 | contig 13461 bp, 14 predicted proteins | sample 9134231 | NCBI WGS metagenome assembly JAEEGL01 (sample SAMN16246548, study PRJNA631951) | gut metagenome | biome: gut microbiome; feature: rumen; material: fiber-attached | host: Bos | place: Iran: Karaj | collected 2018-10 | reverse complement strand
TAATTCTTTCTTATTCATGGTAGATCCTCCTAAAGTTTTCCGGTCTCCCGGATGTATTGCACTACATTTATATAGCAATGCCCCTAAAAAGTCAACGATTTTCGCAGTTTTTTTGAAACAATCGGGATTTTACGCGGTTTTCACTGATTATTTATCGTTTTCGGTATGTCCCGCGCCGGCCGTGACCGTGTAGGACGTGACGCCCAGGAACGTTTCCCCGTCGATCTGCATGGGGACCGGGCGGTCGAACTCGACCGTGACCTCGTGCCCCTGGCGGTAATCGATGTACTGCGGGATCTCCAGGCCTTTGCCGCTCACGACGCGGGGGAAGATCGTCATCGTGCGGATCCTGCCGGGACAGTGCACCACGGTGCTGGTCACCAGGCCTTCCGCGTTGCCGCGCACCTGCGTGGGCGCGATCTTCACGCCGGCCCCGTAATAAGCGCCCCACATCGTCGGGACCATCCAGCAGTGGGCGTATTTCCGGGTCTCGCCGTCTACCGTGACCTTCGCGTTCACCGGCGTAAAGCGGCTCACAAGGCCCTTGAACGCGATGAACGTGTAGGACTGGCGCCTTCCCAGCGCCTTCAGCCGGTCGTACTCCTGACAGGTGTAGCCGTCCAGGCCCACGCCCACGCCGTTCACGAACAGGAGCTCCCGCCCGTTGAACCGGACCTTGGGAAGACCCTTCAGGTACTCGTTGATGGCAAAGGGGCGCCCGTCCCGGCCTTTTCCGATGTCGTTCGTGAAATCGTTTCCGGTGCCTGCCGGGAAATAGAAGAGTTCCCTTATAAGCGGTCTCCCGTTGATCACGTTCACGACATGGTTGACGGTACCGTCACCGCCGGTAAAGACCACCTTCGCTTCCGGGTCCTGCCCGTTGATGAAGGCATAGAGATCGCCCGCTGTGGTCATATCCACGTACTCGAACTCATCCCCGGGATACTGGTTTTCGATCCGTTTGGCCTCTTCCAGACCGCGCTTCAGATTGGACAGCGGGTTATACAAAACGATGTGCTTCGACATCGGGCCTTGCCTTTCTCTTTAAAATAGGGCGTATTCCAAAGGCACACGCCCCTTATCACTGTACCTTATTCTTCAACGACCGCGCCGATGGGGCAGTTCGCCTCGCAGGTGCCGCAGGAGATGCAGGCATCCGCATCGATGACGTACTGATCGTCACCCTCGGTGATGGCGCTGACCGGGCAGGCCGCCGCGCAGGTACCGCACTTGATGCACTCTTCAGAAATCTTATATGCCATGAAAAAGTCCTCCTTCCCTAGACTGCCCCCATATTAGCATGACTGTTTTTTCTTTGCAAGTGTTTTCCCTTTTTTCATCAATTCTTCACGAATCCGCGGAAAACACGGGGTCTTATGGGGTCATGGGCGGCTGTTCGGCACGATTTTCCGCGCGTTAGCGGCCCGAAAGCGCTTTTGCGTGCGCAAGAAGGCGCTCCTTCGTGTTCTCGGCCGGGTCTTCCAGGACGATCTCCAGAAGCGCCTTCAGGACCTCGCCCATCTCGCGGCCCGGCTTCATGCCAAGCTCCGCCAGTTCATTTCCGCCGATCTTCAGGTCTTTCTGCGTCAGACACTCGCCCCGGAGCACGATGCCCACGTAGGCCTCCGCGGCCTCATCATCCTCAATGAAGCGAAGGAAACGGCCGAAGTATTCCGGTCCGATCTCGTTCGCGGCAAAGCGCACCGCCCGCGGGTCCCCGCCGATCCGCCTGTCCGAAAACGAGACGATCCTTTCAACGGCCCGCCGCGTTGCGTTGTCCAGGCGCAGCGCCTGGAGCGTCCGGTCCGCGATCTCCCCGCTCTCCTCCCCGGAGGCGCCAAGTCCCTCAAAGAGGACCGAAAGCCGCAGCACCGGGTCCTTTTCCATCCGGCCGAGTTTTTGAACGACAGACTGAAGAAAGGCGCTGTCCTTCAGGGTCTCCGGCCGGAGCATTCCGTCAAAGCCCCCGCACTCCGCATAGACCGCGCAGGTGAATTCCGGGGAGACCTCGTCCATCGCACCGATAAGGAGCAGGTCCTCCAGCTTCTCCGGATGGTCGGACAGGAGGAGCTTCAAAAGCTCGTCCCGGACGCGTTCCCTGGAGATCTTCGAAAGGTTTCCGGAAAGCGCCCGCGCCGCCGCAAACGTTTCCGGCTCGACAGAAAAGCCCAGCTGGGCCGCAAATCGCACGCAGCGCATGATGCGGAGGGCGTCCTCCGTGAAGCGGGCGAATGGATCGCCGACCGCGCGGATGATCCCGGCCGCCAGGTCCTTTTCTCCGCCGAAGAGGTCTATGAGTCCGTCCCGGTCGTTATAGGCCATCGCGTTGATGGTGAAATCGCGGCGGAGCAGATCTTCCCGGAGATCCGGTGTAAACGTCACGCTTTCCGGATGCCGGCTGTCCGTGTAGGCCCCGTCCACGCGGTAGGTCGTCACTTCGTAAGGCACGCGGTCCAAAAGGACCGTGACCGTCCCGTGCTCGATGCCGGTATCTACCGTGCGGCGGAAGATCCGCTTCACCTCTTCCGGCCGGGCCGACGTGGTCACGTCGTAGTCCTTGGGCTCACGCCCCAGAAGAAGGTCCCGAACGCAGCCACCCACGGCATATGCTTCATAGCCGTGGGTCTCCAGCTGGTTTATGATCCTTTTGACGTCGTTCGGGAGTCTCAGTTTCATTTTGGTTTCCGATCCTGCCGCGCCGGGCAGGGCTTCTCTATACGTCCCGGTTCCGCGCGGGCTTTTCCTTGATCCGCGCAGGGTGCTTTATTATTCGCCGGTCTCCGTAAGGGCGTCACCCTCCCGCCAGTCATAGCCGGTGCGGCCGGCGTATTCATACGCATAGGTATTCGTGTGCGAAACGATCGTGAAATCCGCGTTCAAAAAAGCGTCCTCGCCGATCTCGCTGACGGAATCGGGGATCACGACCTCTTTCAGGTTCAGGCATTCCTTGAAGGCGCGCGCGCCGATGCTCCGGACGCCTTCCCGGAGGCACACGCGCTGAAGCGTCAGCTGCCCGATGAAGGCTTCCTCCGCCACGGCCCGGACCGGCTGTCCGTCGATCTCCGCGGGCACGTAGACGACCGCGTCCTCGTTCCCGGACTTCAAAAGCACGGCTTTCCCGGGCTCCACCCGGAACACGAGGCCGCCCTCTTCGGTCTCATACGGATCGAAGGGCTCCGTTTCCGGAGCGCCGGTCTCCTCCGGCGGTTCCGATCCGCCGGACTCCGCGGGTGTCTCCGAAGACGCCGCATCGGTCTTCGTGACATCCTCGATGGAGTGCGGCTCCGGCTCAGTCTCCTCGGTCACCGGCGGGGCCTCCGTCGTAGGCACCGTGCTTTCGGTCTCGATGGGCGAGGTCACCACGTTGACCACGGTCCGTTGGTTCCTGCGCATCGCCGTGAAGACGATGAGGCTCACGGCCGCCAGGAGCACCGTGGCCGCGATGATCGCGGCGATGACCACGGGACGGCGGACCTCCTTGGGCATGTCGGGGCTTAAGTCCCTCCGGACGGTGGTCGCGACGTCAAAGATCTCCTCGCGCGGGCGGCTCGTGATGATGGGCCGGGCCGCGCTTTCGCGGGTATTCAGGATCTCTCCGCAGTAATTGCAGAATTTGGAGTCGTCACGGATGAACGCGCCGCATTTGGGGCATCTCATCGTCTTTCTCTCCTTTTAGGGACGCTTTGCCAAAGGACCGGCAAGCCGGATCAATAGGCGCGGCCCCAGTAGACCATCTTCTTGGCCGGCCTGCCGCAGCAGACGCAGACGTCCGAAAGCGTTTCCTGCTTGAACGGCATACAGCGGCTGGTGGCCGCCAGGTCTTCCTTGATCTTGTCTTCACAGGCCCGGTCGCCGCACCACATCGCCTTGACAAAGCCGGGTCTGTGCTCGATCAGGTCCTTGAATTCCTCGTAATCACGCGCTTCGTAGGTGTGCGCGTCGCGGTGTGCGCGGGCGCGCTCCAGCATTTCGGTCTGGATGCGGGCCAGGAGCCTGCCGGCTTCCTCTTCCAGGTCCTCCAGCGCCACTTCCAGCTTTTCACGCGTATCGCGGCGGACCAGCACGCACTTGCCGGCCTCAATGTCCTTCGGGCCGATCTCCACGCGCACCGGGATGCCGCGCATCTCCGCCTCGGCAAACTTGAAGCCGGGGCTCTTTTCCGAATCGTCGAGCTTGGTGCGGTAGTATCTGGAAAGCCGCTCCTTAAGCTCCTCCGCCTTCTCCGTGACGCCGGGCTTATGCGCGGCGATGGGGATCACCACGATCTCCGTGGGCGCGATGGCCGGCGGCAGCACCAGGCCGGAGTCGTCGCCGTGGACCATGATCAGGGCGCCGATCAGGCGCGTGGTCACGCCCCAGGAGGTCTGGTGCATGTATTTCAGCTGGTTGTCCTTGTCGGTGAACTGCATGCCGAAGGCGCGCGCGAAGCCGTCGCCGAAGTTGTGCGACGTGCCGGACTGCAGCGCCTTTCCGTCGTGCATCAGGGCCTCGATGGTGTAGGTCGCGACGGCGCCGGCAAACTTTTCCTTATCCGTCTTGCGGCCGCGGATCACCGGGATGGCCAGCACTTCCTCGCAGAAATCGGCATAGATGTTCAGCATCTGGATGGTCCGCTCTTCGGCCTCTTCGGCGGTCGCGTGGACCGTGTGGCCTTCCTGCCACAAAAACTCGCGCGAGCGGAGGAAGGGGCGCGTCTCCTTTTCCTAGCGGACCACGGAGCACCACTGGTTGTAAAGGCGCGGCAGGTCGCGGTAAGACTGGACGTCCTTCGCGTAGAAATCGCAGAACAGCGTCTCGGAGGTCGGGCGCACGCAGTAGCGCTCCGGCAGCTCCGCGCCGCCGCCGTACGTGACCCAGGCCACCTCGGGCGCGAAGCCTTCCACGTGATCCTTCTCCTTCTGTAGGAGGGATTCCGGGATCAAAAGCGGCATGTAGACGTTCTCCACGCCGGTCTCCTTAAAGCGGCGGTCCAGCTCCTTCTGGATGTTCTCCCAGATGGCGTATCCGGCCGGCTTGATGACCATGAAGCCTTTGACGGCCGAATAGTCCATCAGTTCCGCCTTCTTGACGATGTCCGTATACCACTGGGCAAAATCCGCGTCTCTGGACGTGATCTGCTCCACCAATTTCTTGTCTGCCATATTCTGCTCCTTTTTCTGTCCGCCGAAAAAGGCGGCTCCATATAACGGCCTTGGGCCGGTTCAGTCGTTTTTCAGCGCTTCCGCGCGGTCCAGCCTCTCCCACGGGAGATCCACATCGGTCCGGCCGAAGTGGCCGTATGCCGCGGTCTGCTTGTAGATGGGGCGGCGGAGGTCCAGCATGCGGATGATGCCCGCCGGCCGCAGATCGAAGTTCTTCCGGATCCTGGCCACGATCTCCTCGTCCGGGATGGTCCCGGTCCCAAAGGTGTTCACGGAAATGCTCAAGGGATGCGCCACACCGATGGCGTAGGAAAGCTGCAGTTCGATCTTCCGGGCAAGCCCCGCCGCGACCACGTTCTTCGCGATATAGCGCGCGGCATAGGCGCCGGAGCGGTCGACCTTCGTGGGGTCCTTGCCGGAGAAGGCGCCGCCGCCGTGACGTGCCATGCCGCCGTAGGTATCGACGATGATCTTCCGCCCCGTCAGGCCCGAATCGCCCTGCGGCCCGCCGATCACGAACCGCCCGGTCGGGTTGATGAAGAACTTCGTGTCCGCGTCGGCCATGCCCTCCGGAAGGAGCGGCAGGATCACGTGTTTCATGACGTCCTCGTGGATCTGTTCCTGCGTGACGTTCGGATCGTGCTGGGTGGAGACCACGATGGTGTCCAGCCGGCAGGGCCTGTCGTTCTCATCGTACTCGACAGTGACCTGCGTCTTGCCGTCCGGCCTGAGATACGGGAGCGTCCCGTCCTTCCGGACCTCGGCCAGCCGCCTGGCCAGCTTGTGCGCAAGCGCGATGGGGAACGGCATGTATTCGGGCGTTTCGTCGGTCGCGTAGCCGAACATCATGCCCTGGTCGCCGGCGCCTATCAGGTCCAGCTCGGCGTCCGTCATCTTGTTTTCCTTTGCCTCCAGCGCCCGGTCCACGCCAAGGGCAATGTCTTCGGACTGTTCGTCGATGGCCGTCAGCACCGCGCAGGTGTCGCCGTCAAAGCCGAACTTGGCCCGGTTGTAGCCGATCTGGTCCACGGTCTCCCGTACGATCTTCTGGATGTCCACATAGGCCTTCGTCGTGATCTCGCCCATCACCAGCACCAGGCCGGTGGTGCAGCAGGTCTCGCAGGCCACGCGGCTCATCGGATCGGCTTTCAAAAGTTCGTCCAGGATCGCGTCGGAGATCTGGTCGCAGACCTTGTCGGGATGCCCCTCCGTAACGGATTCGGACGTGAACAGGTAATGTTTTTCCTTCATAAACCTCACACTTTATTCGTATTTTTGATATTCGATATTCGAGAATTTCTGCAGGTTCGCGCGCCAGGCCAGTTCCACGGTGTCGGTGGGGCCGTTCCTCTGTTTTGCGATGATGATCTCCGCGATGCCCTTCTTTTCGGTATCGTTGTTGTAGACCTCGTCGCGGTAGATGAACATGACCACGTCGGCGTCCTGCTCGATGGCGCCGGATTCGCGGAGGTCGGCCAGCATCGGCCGGTGGTCCGTCCGCTGTTCGGGCGCGCGCGAAAGCTGCGACAGAAGGATGATGGGGACGTTCAGTTCCCGGGCCAGCGCTTTCAGGGAGCGCGTCATCTCCGAGATCTCCAGCGTCCGGTTCTCCGCCGCGCGGCTGCCGCTGCCGGACATCAGCTGCAGATAGTCGATGATGACCACCTTCAGGTTCTTCTCCAGCTTATATCTGCGGCACTTGCTGCGGATGTCGGCCACGGACACGCCGCCGGCATCCTCGATGAAAAGGCTCGCGTCCGCGATCTTGGCCAGACCGTCGATCACATCGCTCCATTCGCCGTCCGAAAGCTGGCCGGTCCGGAGCTTCTGGCTGTCCACCTGCGATTCCATCGCCGCCAGGCGGAGCACCAGCTGCTCCTTGCTCATTTCCAGTTCGAAAACGGCGGTCGGATATTTGTTGCGGACCGCGAAATTATGCGCCAGGTTCAGGACAAAGGCCGTCTTGCCCATGGACGGGCGGCCGGCCAGTAAGATCAGGTCGGAGGGCTGCAGGCCCGAAAGCACCGTATCCAGGCGCTTGAAGCCGGTGGGGATGCCGGTGATCCCGGTCCCGTTCTTCGCCGCGTCTTCGATGATCTGAAGGGTCCGGAGAACAACGCTTCGGATGTCCTCGCTCTGACCCGTGCCGCGCTTCTCGATCATCTCAAAGACGCCTTTTTCGACCTTCTCAGAAAGGGCGTCGGCGTCCTCTTTCTCCAGATAGAGGTCGTTCGTGGCGCCTTCCATCATCTTGATCATCCGGCGCATGTAGGCCTTATCAGCCACGATCTTCGCGTAGGAGCGGATGTTCGCGGACGTAAAGACAGCGTTCAAAAGATCGCGCAGCGTATCGATGCTGTAGACTTCCGGAGCCACGTCCTTGGTCTTCAGGACGTCCTGGAGCGTCACCAGGTCCGTCGGACGGCCGCTCTGGTAAAGCTCCATGATGGCGTCGAAGATCACGCCGTACTGATGCTGATAGAAGTCCTCTCCTTTCAGCATCTCGGCGGCGGCCGCGATGGCGTCCTGCGAATAGAGCATCGAGCCGATCACGGACTGTTCGGCCTCGATGCTGTGGGGAGGCACGCGCCTCACCAGGGAATCTTCGTTTGCCATAAGATCTTACGCCTCGACCACATTTACGATCAGCTTGCCCGTTACCTTCGGATGGAGTCTGACGGGCACCTCGGTCTTCCCAAGCTCCTTCAAAGGCTCCGGAAGCACCAGTTTTTTCTTATCCACCTCAAGGTCCAGCTGCGCCTTGCAGGCTTCGATGATCTCCTTCGTGGAGACGGAGCCGAAGAGCTTGCCGTCCCGCCCGGTCTTGACCGGGATGGTCACGGAGAGGCCTGCCAGGCGGCCGGCCAGTTCCTGCGCGTCCAGGAGGCGCTTTTCCTCGAGCTTTTCCTCATGCAGCTTCTGCAGCTTCATATCGTTCCGCGTCTTCGCGGTGGCCTCCGCGGCCAGTTTCTTGGAAAGCAGGTTCCGGCCGTAGCCGTCCTTGACGGTCACGACGTCGCCCTTTTTCCCCAGATTCTTCACGTCCTGTAAAAGGATCACTTCCATAATATACTGTCTCCTTTCCGATCAGGCGCCGGTCCCGCTGATCACCTGTTTCAGTTGTTCCTTCGCTTCCTCCAGCGTCACGTCCTGGAGCTGCGCGCCCGCGATGCTTAAGTGCCCGCCGCCGCCCAGCTTCTCCATCAGCACCTGCACGTTGACTTCGTCGATGGACCGCGCGCTGATGTAGATCTTGTGGTCGTGCTCGGTCAGCACGAAACTGGCCTTGACGTTCTCGATGTTCAGGAGGGCGTTTGCCGCCTGCGCCGCGATGACGGTCCGGTTCGGATCGTCCTCTCCGGACGGGCAGACCGCGATGATGTAATCATCCAGATAGGTCTCTGCGTTCCGAATGGTCTCCGCGCGGAGCTTGTAATCATCGAAGGACTCGCGGAAGAGCTTGCGGACGCGCGCCGCGTCGGCGCCGCAGCGCCGGAGATACGCGGCCGCTTCAAAGGTCCGGACGCCGGCCTTGTCTTCAAAATTGTTCGTGTCCATGACGATGCCCGCGAAGACCGCCTCCGCTTCCAGCGGACGGAGCCTCAGGTCCTCGTCATAGTACTGCACGACCTCGGCCACCATCTCGGAGGCAGAGGAGGCGTACGGCTCCACGTAGGACAGAAGCGCATCCTCGATCCGCTCGCGGCCCTGCCGGTGATGGTCCATCACCACCACGCTGCCGCCGCGCTCCAGAAGCTCCGGGCACTCCGTATAGGACGGCCGGTTCGTATCCACGACCACCAGGAGCATGTCCGGATCGAAGCGCTCCAGCGCCTGCTCCGGCGTCAGGAACATCTCTTCCCCGTACTCGCTGTTCTTCGTGAACTGCTCCACCAACGGCCGGATGCTGTTGTTCATCTCGTTCAGGACGATGTACGCGCGCTTCCCGGAGAACCGTGCCGCGCGGTAGATGCCCACGCCGGCGCCCAGGCAGTCCAGGTCGCTCATCGAATGGCCCATGATCATGACCGAGTCCTTGGCCTCTATCAGCTCCCTGAGGGCCTGCGCCTTGATGCGGGCCTTCACGCGCGTGTTCCGCTCGGTGGACTTCGCCTTGCCGCCGTAGTAGCGGATGTCCGCGCCGTCCTTTAAGACCGCCTGGTCTCCGCCGCGCCCCAGCGCCATATCGATGGCCGCGCGCGCAAAATCGTAATTCTGCTCGATGGTCTCGCCGCCCATGCCGATGCCGATGCTGATGGTCATGGCGCGCTCGTTGCCGATGCTGACGGTCTTGATGTCCTCCAGGAGCGAGAACTGGTCCGCCTCCATCTTCCACAGCGCTTCCTGCTTCACGACCACGAAGAACCGGTCTTTTTCCAGCTTCCGGATCACGCCGCGGACGCCGCTCACGTACTGGTTCAGTTTGCGCTCCACCAGGGCGGACAGGAGGGAACGGCGGACGTACTCGACGTCTTCCATGACCTCCTCGTAGTTGTCCAGGTAGATCAGCCCGATGACCGAGCGTTCCTCTTCCAGCGTCTTCTGCGCGGCCAAAAGATCGGTCTCGTCCAGGAAATAGACGTTGTAGGCGTACCGGTCCGCGGGATCGCCCAGGGCGTCCAGGCCGGCGGCCTTGTCCTCTCCGATGCGGAAAGCGGTCATCTGATAGCGCCGGTCTTCATAGGCCAGGTGAAGGTCTTCGCCGTCCTTTAAGCGGAGCGTGTCCAGCTCGGGGAAGGCGCGCGTCAGGACCGTGCCCTCGGAAACGGCCGGGAAGGCCGCGCGGAATTCATCGTTCAGCCAGAGGATCTCGCCGGCCCCGTTCGTCATGGCAAAGGGAATGCGGATCTGCCGGAGCATCTGGTTCTGCGTGTCCGCGAAGCTGGGGCCGTAGGCCCGGAGGCGGCGGTGGATCTTCCGCCGGAAGACCAGGTAGAACACCAGGGCCGCGATCCCGTAGAGGGCGGTCCCGATCAGCAGGCCGATGGCCAGTTTGACGTCATAAAAGAACGCGCCCGCGGACAGGACCGCGAACAGAATGCCCAGATAGAACGGCCAGCGGAAATATAGATTCAGGACATCTTTTTTCCCGGTTTCCATCGTTCCTCCTTACAAAAACACAAAAGAACCGGCTGCAGCGTATAATACACCAATTTATTAGGGTATTATACCACATACCGGTTCCTTCGTCAAACTGCGTTCAGTCTTCCGTCAGCTGATTCCGCCCGCTTAAGCGCCTGCCGCGTCCGGGCTTCCGTCAGGTCATTCCGTCTCCTTCAGAGCCTGGACTTTCAGGAAGTCTTCCGCCATCAGTTTCAGGAAATCCTGCCGGAATTCGTCGTAACGGTCGGGGTGGGCCGTGCCCATCGCCGAAAGGCGGGAGCCGCCGGAGAATCCGAAGGACAGCTGGAACCATTCGCTGTTGTTGTAGTCCTCCGCGGACTTGTCGTAGTTGTACCACTCGATCAGCCGGTACTTGTCCACAAGCGCCTGGACGCCCGCGAAGCTGATACAGGAGTCCGGCACCGTGCGGCAGACGTTATAATCGCCCGGCGGGAGGAAATCCCCGCTCTCCGAATGGATCCGCACCTCGTAGTTGTCCGTGCGGACGCCCTCGTGCGACAGCAGAAATTCGTACGAATCCGAACCGGACGTGCCGCGGTCCCTGAAATTCGCCATGATGAAGTCCACCACGCCGTCAAAGCCTGCAGCCATGAACTCCTGCCGCTTCTCCTCGCGGAGCGCCTCCACGATGGGGGCGAAGAGCGCGTCCATCTCCGTTTCGAACTCCCGGTAGCCCTCCGGATAACAGTTGCTGCCGTGCGCGGACATCGACTTGCCGTCCGCGAACGAGAAACTCAGGGAAAAACCGTCCCCGTCGCAGACATAGGAATTGTATTTATTGTAGCCTTCCCAGCGGCAGATATTGTGCTTTTTATAAAGCGCGTCCAGGCTGTCCAGAAACGCCTGGTCCATCTCCCGCGTCATTTCCCCATACTCATCGTACTCCATCGACTCGTACTTCAGGACGATCTTCCCGTCCTTCTGTTTCCGCACACTGTAGCTAAAGTTGTTGCCGCCGATGGTGCCGTCGAAGTTGTAGGAAAAGCCGGTGACGCCGGACGTGTTGACCACGGCCTTTTTGCCCAGGCCGTCGCTCCCCTCTTCCCCGATCTCGTAAGGATCCTTCCTGCAGCCGAAAAGACCGCTGAAAAACGACAGAATGCCCATCATGACGATCGCCTCCTTCCAATGCTTCTTCATCATAAAAACCGCCTTTCCTGAAAAAAGCCGCTTGCATCTTTCCGTACAGTTTATTATACTATGTCAGCCGGTGTCCTGCGTCAAGGATTTTCGGCGCGCGGGCGTTCACCCGCGGAGGATCTCATTTTTCGGGAAAAAGCCTTGATTTTTGCTTGATTTTTCTCATTCCTCATTGTATAATGAACGCTCGTGGTGTAATATCATTTCCTTGCTCGGGTCAGAACCCGGGCCAGAGACCAAAAGGAGGTAAAAGATGAACAAGTATGAACTGTTAGTCGTTCTGAACGGAATGCTCGAGGACGACGAGAGATCTGCTGCCATGGAAAGAGTCACCGGCTACATCACCCGTTTCGGCGGCAACGTCACGAACGTTGACGACTGGGGTAAGAAGAGACTGGCTTACGAGATCCAGAAGATGAGCGAAGCCTACTACGTGATCGTCTCTTTCGAAGCGCCGCTTGATGCGCCGGCACAGATCGAATCCAACATTCGTATCATGGAGCAGGTCATCAGATTCCTGATCGTCAAACAGGAAGCTTAAGACTTCGGAGGTATGAATCATGAATAAAGTTATTCTGATGGGAAGACTGACAAGAGATCCCGATATCCGCTATTCCCAGGGCGAGCGCCAGATGGCCATCGCGCGGTATACGCTGGCGGTGGACCGCCGCGGCCGCAGGTCCCAGGGCGGAGATTCCCAGGAACAGACAGCAGACTTTATTCAGTGTGTAGCCTTTGACAGAGCCGCGGAGTTCGCGGAAAAGTATCTCCGTCAAGGCACCAAGCTGCTGGTGACCGGCCGCATCCAGACCGGGAGCTACACCAACAGAGACGGTCAGCGGGTCTATACGACCGATGTGATCGTCGAAGACCAGGAATTCGCGGAATCCAAGAACGCTTCCTCCGGGAGCGGCAGCGGTTTCTCACGCGATTTCCAGAAGAATGAATCGCAGTCCTTCGCGCCTGTTCAGGACGCCGGCGACGGATTCATGAACATTCCGGACGGAGTCGAAGACGAAGGCCTTCCGTTCAATTGATTTTGGAGGTTCATTATGGCATTCAACAGAAACGAGTCGAGAGGCGACGCTCCCTTCAAGAAGCGCGCTCCCCACAGAAAGAAAAAAGTCTGTGTGTTCTGCGGCGCGGCTGAAGGCGCCGGGGTCATCGATTATAAAGACGTTGCGAAGTTAAAGAAGTACATCTCCGAGAGAGGCAAGATCCTGCCCAGGCGTGTGACCGGCACCTGTGCCGCTCATCAGAGAGCTCTTACGACCGCTATCAAGCGCGCGCGCCACGTTGCCCTGCTGCCCTACACAGTCGAGTGATCGGCACAAAAAAGCCCCGCTGTCCCGTATGGGACGGCGGGGTTTTTTCATGCGCTCCGGGCTTAGGACGCAAATCGGGGCACCGGTTCTTCCGTGCCGGGGCTTCCGGCTTTTTCCGTGCCGGGACGGGGCTTCCGGCCTTCGCGCCGGATCACGTCCTGTTCTGGAACGCTTTGATGGCCAGAAGGAGCACGTTGTTGTTGTACAGGAACTCCAGCGGTGCGCTGTCGTTGATATAGGACATCATCTTCATGCCGAAGTGCGTCTGGGCGAACGCGGTGACCAGAAGGAAGAACACGTCCACTAGGATGAGCGCCTCCAGAAGGGCTACCGCCAGGCCGGCGATCCCGTTCAGCTGCTTCAGCACCGGCACCTTCGTGGCCAGGTCGAAGAGCCGTGCCAGGAGCCGGAACCCCAGAAGGAACACGATGAAGCTCACCACGCAGACCACGGCCGTAATGGCCATACCGCCCAGATAGGCGCTGGCTTTCTTCAGCGTTTCTTCGCGCGTGGCGCCCGTATCCAGCTTCAGTTCCTGTTTGATGCTCTTCGGGAGCGGGAGCTTGTCCAGGAAGGTCTTCCCTTCATCGGCCTCGTCCGGCTTGTTCAGCCAGTTGTTCAGGACCGTCTCGACCTTGCCGTTGACCTTCTCCCCGGCCTTCTCCTTGGCCCAGTTCGAGATGGTGGGCGCCAGGAGCCACGTCAAAAGAAGGGCTGCCAGCACGGCGACC
>JAEEGL014593221.1_pt1 | contig 13461 bp, 14 predicted proteins | sample 9134231 | NCBI WGS metagenome assembly JAEEGL01 (sample SAMN16246548, study PRJNA631951) | gut metagenome | biome: gut microbiome; feature: rumen; material: fiber-attached | host: Bos | place: Iran: Karaj | collected 2018-10 | reverse complement strand
TATCGTATTTCCGTCTCCGCCGTCAACAATGAACAGCTGTCTGTTGTCTTCTATAATAAAACAGGTATTGCAGCACTCTGTAACAAGAGCGTTGCCTGTTCCCAACATTGTTAGTTTCATTCGCTGTCTCCGTCAAATTCCGATTTGTATCCAGTAAAATCTTAGCCGTTTAACTGCTGTTACAGGATGTTAATGAAATCCTCCGAAAGCATTGAAAACAAAGGATTTATCGCAGTTTGCTCACCCTTTGGCATTATATGATTTCACACGATGTTACCCAAGCCCTGTCAAACAGATAAGGGAAAAAGAAAGGGAACGATAATCCGGTAAGAAGATTTAACAGTGTATGGCAATCGAAAGCCTGTGACCTATGTGCGAATATATCATATTTTGGAGTTTTTTTCAATGGACAAATACATTTACGATGAAAGCAACGGCCTTTGGTACGAGCTTCACGGCGACTACTATCTGCCCTGTGTGACAATGCCAGAGCGCAAGCCAGTCGGCATTTGGGGCCGTCGATACCGTAAGTATCTGAAAGAGCATCGGAACACCACTTACACCGCTATGATGCTTGCCGGTACATTGGACGACCATGTTGCCGAGATCGACCAGCAAGCAGAGGACATGCTTGACCGACTGATAAAGCAGATGACCAAACAAGAGGGCATCACTGAGCAGTTGAAAGCCCGTGACCAAATGGAATGGGTTCGTCGAATGAACAACATCCGTAATCAAGCTGTAGAAGTTGTGAACAATGACTTGATCTACGCCTGAGTGCGAACAAGGGTCGCCCCATCTTGGAGCGACCCTTGTTCATTTTTCAGTATTATTCTTTCACCTCTAGCTTTTCACCGCAATAAGGGCAATACTCCCAATCGCCAAATGACCTAGGTAGAGCTTTATTGCAATTTGGGCACCTCCACACTAAAGAGATTATAATATTTAATCATCATTTACCTGGTTCTCGCACAATCTGGCTTTGCAGGTCCGCACCCCGTTGTTTCTTTTCGTGATCATCCATTTTAGAGCGATTCAATAGAGTAAAGAGGCAGGTGAAAATGGCAAAGTCAGAAACAATGATAAGGCTTACTACAATCCAAACGTCCTGAGAGCCTAGAAAGGGGTAGAGCAATAACGATAAAACCACACAAATCATTATGCATCCGAGTGACTTCAAAAATGCATTTAAGATATTCATCGGCTTAAGAGTCCCACCACCTTTTTCATAGCGAATATATCCTTGTCTTTGCAAATATTATAAACCTATCGACTACAGAATCCGCTACGGCTACGCTGCGCTGATGCTGGCGGCGTTCTTTATAGGGGCGGGCGGGGCGGAGTCGCCCCGCCCTCTGTGCGAGCAAACTACTTGCGGGAACCAAATGTCAGGATAACGCCTGTGCAAAATACGACTAAGCCGCATATAAAGTGGTCACCAGAATCCATGGGAAGAGGCATTATCGACGCTGACTCTGTGATAATACTCATCCCCGCTCCGGCAAAAAGGGAAAGCATGAGACCCAATACTTTTTTCATATAATGTTAATGTATAATATCCTCCGGCGCAACAATATAGTCTTTCATGTATTCTTTAATAAGGGTCTGTACTTCAACCGGCAAAACTGATAGTATAGTTGCATCTCCATCGTTTCTATTTCCTATAATCAGTGAAGAAAGCGCAACAATACCAATCATCAGCAGACACGATATTGCCAGGAATAGTAGGTTCTTTTTGTTCGTCATTGTTAATTTTAGAATCCAGTGTCAATTTGAGGTTTGTCCCATGAGAAACAGTGGCGGTTCCGCACTGTTGTACACTTTTTTAGCACTTACCTTTTCCAATATGATTTTGTTCCACCATAAGGACAATCGACGACAGGGTGGTTATATAAACCAAGCTCTCCCCATTTGGATGTACAGGCAAAATATGGCCCTCCGTTTATATATGAAGCAATAATGCCACTATGAACGGGAGAAGAACCACTTTTCCAATAGATTTTATTGTTAAAACTTGTGCTTGACGTGTTAGTATAACTACCATCAGACATGTACTTCGCTGGGTTGTTCATCCAGTAATGGTTTGAGGAGGATGTTGAATACCAAGCATATGAATGACAGTTATATTTTTTTGTTGGATTCCGAAGTTTAATTGCGCTTGGATATGCTGTGCTAGTTTGGTTATTTAATGCCGTTATCTCTGTATTAGTCCAGTCCGTAATGTTAGCCTTGTTAATCACTGGAACTGCGCTCCCTTTTGGGGTGTATACAGAGAGATTAACTGCTAGTGCAAGATTCGATTGCGGGACTTCGCTGATCGCACTGTAAAAAGTGTCGCATGTTCCACCGTTAATTGAGGGAAATAGAACCTTTTCACAATGCTTATTCATGGCGATTTCTGCGATTGCTTCTATGTCAGACTTACTTAAATTCTCAGTCATATCCGGTTGCGCAATGAGTATTTCCAAAAATGATAGCGGCAAAATATTGTTCGATTCATCTTTGCTAGTCGCAACAGGAATAGCTTGATATACGTCTATTAACGAAGACCCAAGATCGGCTCTGGATTCAAGAGCCGAAATCTCAGGAAAGTCATTCTTTAAATGTTGATAACCAAGTTCAAAGCTATCAAAGGCATACAAATCAACCATGAAGGGATTCTGCAACAATTTAGTAATAAAATCTGTTGTATTCATCTCGGAAATTTCTTCCTGAGATAACCGGCACGCAGCGACTCGTTCATTCCGACTCAAAGTCTTCCACTCGCTTGTAAATACAACAGGATAGTATACATCGCCACTTGTGTTTTGGGCTGATTGATCGTCAACCGCAAAAGCAAAACAACACACACACACCAAAATAAAGACAATGGAAATTAAGAACTTCTTCATATTATGATTCCTCCTGTTACAATATAATTCAAAAATGACGGAACGTCGTCGTAAGAGACTGCTGGAGCTGCGGCCCTCGCCCCGTTTCTATCACATAACGCTCCCCCCCCTCACACAGTCAAAACCAGATCCTCTACTTTTGCTGTCGAACCACCCCCTTGTATTATAGAGTAGTAGTTGTTAATGACCATTCTGAGGTCATGTGCTACACTACAAAAGATGCTGTGGATTGGTTTGAACCTCCTACCGCATAGACGGTTGTTTTCAGGCTCCAACCACAGCCCTTTGCAGCATTGTTAATCAGTTAGATACCGCCAGACGGTTTATTTGGAACAAGGTTACAAGGCAAAGTGTCTGTGGATAACAGCATTACCATTCTTTCCTCTGGAGGCATCATTATGATCTGTGTTGGAATCGACGTAGCAAAAGACAAACATGATTGCTTTATTCTAAGCTCGGATGGCGAAGTGCTTGCGGATGTGTTCACGGTCTCGAATAACCTGGATGGCTTTGAAACTCTGTTGCACCGTATCCGTTCCTGCGCTCTCCCTACAGACATAAAAGTAGGGCTTGAGGCTACCGGACACTACAGTTACAACATCCTCGGATTTCTGCTTGACAAAGGTCTGGCCACCTACGTCATTAACCCTCTGCACACCAATCTCTACCGAAAAAGCCTCAGCCTTCGTCAAACTAAGACCGACAGGATCGACGCACGGACAATTGCATCTATGCTCATGTCTGATGTGGACCTCAAGTCCTACACAGACACAGCATACCACAACGAGGAGCTAAAGTCACTAACAAGATACAGATTCGACAAAGTAAAGGAGAGAGCACAACTTAAGCAATCCATTTCCCGTCTGGTCAACATCTTGTTCCCCGAGTTGGAATCACTGGTTCCGACGCTGCATATGGCATCTGTTTATGCCATGCTCTGCGAGTTTCCCGACGCAAGACAGATTGCCGATGTCCATCTTACACACTTCAAAGCTGTCCTGTTCGACGCCTCGAAAGGCCGCTATGACAGAGAGAAGGCCGTCGAGATCCGTGACGCTGCCAGACGTTCTGTTGGTTCCGCCATGCCCGCCAAGTCTCTTGAGCTTCAGCACACCATCCGGTTGATCCGGGAACTGGACAAGGAGATCGACGAGATTGAGACCGCCATTAAAACGATCATTGACGAAATGGCTCCGCCGATCCTCTCTATCCCAGGCATCAGCTACCGTATGGGTGCCATGATCTTGGCCGAGATCGGCGACTTCTCCCGTTTCGACTCGCCTGACAAGCTGCTGGCCTACGCTGGCCTTTCCCCATCCACCTACGAATCCGGAAAACTCAAAGCTTCCGGCGCTTACGCCCACATGGAGAAGCGAGGTTCACGTTATCTGCGATACGCCCTTTTTAACGCAACGAAATTTGTCTGTCACTGGGAGCCGTCCTTCGCCGCTTATCTCGCCAAAAAGCGCACCGAAGGCAAGCACTACAACGTCGCCATCTCTCATGCAGCTAAGAAGCTTGTGAGAGTCATTTACGCTTTGCAGAAATCCGGACAGGCCTACCATATTCCTGCCTGATTATCCCTTCCATACTCATTGTGAGCGCCGTATGACGCTCTGCTTTGCCGTGCCGTCTTTGCCCTAATTTCCAGTCCTCAATTTCCTTCATCTGGCCCTTGACTTTTAATAGTTAGTCTTTCGTTTCGGATAGGCGTGGATCGCATATATCAGCTGCGTGACAAAAACAGCCGGACAAACCCAGAAAAAAAGTATTTGTGAAAGGAAAAAACGATGCTGCAAAAGGCATACATGGAATAGGTTCCCTTTTATGTGCTTGTTTTTATGAAGCCCGGATATGGAACGAAAGCGCCGATCTCTGAATTCTATATTTATCCATGATCGCGTATCATTCCGAGTGGACCCTCATCACAAAATGAATGCATTGTTACGCATGGTATAAAGCCATAATGAACGGATAGTGTTGCTGTTCCATCACGCTCGATATTCTCGATCTTAGCCCACAGCGGGAATAGAGGCATCTGGGTGGAATACAATCCTCGCGCAATCTCTTCTGCTACAATCCTTTTTTCTCGCGTAAAGGAATTCTGATACTCGTTTGGGCAAATAATGATTGGGTCAGCAGTTGTTTTTGCAATCAATACAAGTAAAATAGCAGCAATCATAGCAAGCCAGACTTTTGAATGCTTTGCCGTTATAAGCGAGAAAAAGCGGCTAAGACCAAGAGCGATTCCTACGAGGGATAAAATTTGTACCAGATAAACGGTTGCGCAAAACAACAACTCCAGCATATAATTCATAGCTTGAGTGCACTCCATTGTGGTCAAGAAACAGAATCAGTTGCTGCATTGAATTTCCATGCATTTCCACTAGCCCCCAAACTCCATGCAGTATTCCCTGTTTCAAATGTTTTAAGACGCAGAATATCCTCGTGCTCTTCGCTATACACAAACCATTGTGCGAGTGATGAAGGAGCAGGATTTAATACACTGTAGCTTCGTTGAGCAAGCACCTTAAATTGCCCATTTTTGGGACGATTGCTCGGTCTACTCCCGGCTGTTGATTCAATCCACCAATAGTAATCTCTGTTAGCTGCTAGTTGATTTGCATTGCGAACGCCGACGCAAAAATCAACTTCATCGGAACCGTCCAAAAAAGAGGTGTCTAAATACCCTGTTGGCTGATCAGTCCCATATGTTACATTACTACGTTTCATATATGCGTAGCCATGCTGAGTATAATTGTAGAATACGATACTTAGCTCTAATGCTTCATTGCTATCTTTTTTTAAATAACTAAGTTGTGTCGGATTGTAACTAAAAATCAATCTGCATTTATTCTTTCCTGAAGAGGAATTGTTTCTGAAATATGTTTTTACATTCGTTGGATACCATTTATATCCTGGTTGATAATTCTTGTATCGAAATCGGGTGTTGCCGTCTCCGGCATGTGGTTCAGCAGGTGTTACAGGACAATTGGAAGATGTATTTGTTGCCTGATTAAACCACTTGAGGATTGATGTTTGATTGTTTATTTGCTGACGATAATGGTAGCAACCGGTAATGGAGTTAGTAGTTGTTGCCTTAGAGGCGGAGATCAAGTCCTCTGTCAACTCTGCTGGCTGTATATTGCATACTTTCTCAACGGTTTTTGAATATTTCTCCGTTGAAAAATTATCGGTATTGACGCCGGCGTGCAATCGGATTTCTTTCAGCTGCAAATTGTCAATTTGATTAATAGAGTAATCAGTACTCTTTTCGTCATTAAGATCATTAAGCATACTTTCGAGCATTCTGGAAACGCTACTTCTCATATCTTCATAATCAAACTTATTATCACCAGGAAGATACCCAATGGTTAACACCCTGTCGCCGCAATCAATTGTATAAACCACTTCACTAATATCATCGTCCAAATCAAATAACAAATCGCTTTCTCTCTGGTCCCTAAAGAAGACATCATCTTTTATTTCTAGAACTGAAATTTGCTCTTGATGGGTTTCTGATGAAAGGTCAGAATATTTGGCCTCAACAGGAAGTATGAATAACAATGTCATGCAAAGCACTACGATTACAACAGGCATTCTTTTCAGAATCACTATCAACGCCTCCTTCTATAAACATTTTGTTTCCTGTGACTTTACCATAAAGAAAACCTTTTCTATCACATAACAATCTCCTTCCTTCTCATAGTCAAGACCACCTATCTTCTGTTTTAAGGTTGTACTATCCCCTTGCTGCTGTATCTGCTTATGTACAAGCATCTCTCTCTTTTGGCATCTTACGGACAAGTCCTCGTTATGGACTGCTGGGGTTGTGCCACTCCGTTGATCTTGGCATCCACGGTCAGCTTGTAGGTCTTGCCTTTGGTCACGGTGGCGGTCTTGCTCAAAGACGCCGATCCTGTTCCGCTGGCTGTCCAGGTCTTGAGGCAGGAGGCCCCCTGCCACAGCTTGACCGTCATGGAGACCGCATCTGTGGCATTGTCCGCCCGAACCGACGCCGTGCAGGTTGCTGTCGTCCCGCTGAAGGTCAGGTTAGGGTAGAGCCTGGGGGCGCGGAGCGGTGCTGCCTGAACGGTGAAACCCAAGACGAGGGCCAAGACCAGGGTCAAGGCCAATACTCGTTTCCGCATAAAAACACCTCCCTTCTTTGGTTATCTACTCTCTATAACCAAGAGGGGAGGCGTTTTGTGACGCTCGATATGAAATAATATTGGAATTCTTTCTTTTTTGTGCTATTTGACATTTTCAGCCAAGTCAATCAAGCTTTCTTTGTCGAAATAGCCGGACAGATAAAGAAGCGTTGCTCTCTCCTCGTCTCGCCAAACGATCACATTTGCATTGTTACCCGTGTCGTCCCGATAAAACTCGGCGGCGCGGCCATTGACCTGAGCCTGTTCCCGCTCCATATCACCAGTGAGGAAGAACAACTCCGGCGTTTCCGTTTCTGTTGATGGATGAAGCCACCCAAGAGAAAGATACCTTCCTGTCGCAGTCTCTAAATAAGTTGTTTCTGTGTAACTATAAGTTTCAAACACATCTTTCTTGTGATATCCTTCCGGAATCTTTGAGAGGGTATATTCTGTAAGATAATTTTGACTTGTCCGTTCGCCACGGAAGAAATAATGATATGCACCCTCCACGCGCTCGCTGATCCAACCAAAGACGGCTTCTCGCGCCTCCGTATCTACGGCAAGCCAGATAGAGCCACTTAGTAGAAGCACCAGCAGGAAGCTTGCCACTCGGCGCAACCCTCGATAGACGGTCGGATGATTCCCCCGGCGCAGGACCTTCCGCATCCTTCGATCAAAACCGGGAGAAAACTCATGCTGACATTCCTCCGGTGCCGGCAAACAATCTGTTAAGGCCAATGCAGCGGCCCCCGCTGCCTGGCGCAGTCTCTCTTCCGAAATCATAACAAATCTTCCTCCATGCATAGCTTTTCCAAGAACGCCTTGGCCCGCTGATTCAGCTTTCGTACTCCCGCTTCGGAAATGCCTAGGAGCGCGGACAACTCGCGGTTATCATATCCCCATTCATATTTGAGAAGTAAAAACTCTCGATACCTGGCTGGGAGCTTCAATAAGCACCTGGCCATCCCGTCATCATCCGGTAAGTGTACAGGTATGCCTGAAATATCATCCAGGTACTCTGCCCCGGAATGCCTCTTTTTATGATGATAGAGATTGATTGCCTTGTTCTCAACCACTATAACAACGAACGACTTCGTTTTGTGACGGTCATCCGTAGAAATTTTGTCAAAATTTTTCGCTATAGCCAAAAACGCATCATGGACAGCGTCTTCGGCGTCTTGGTCATTCCCGAGGATTCCTTTTGCGACATGGAACATCAGCTTGCGATAGGTGATATACAAATCTTCAAATCTGGATTGCTCTTCTGGAGATTCGATCAGTTGCAGATATACTAACACACCGCACCACCTCCGCAGTTCATTTGGAGCTATTGGGAAGCAAATGCTTCGGAAAGACATTATATCTGTAAAAACGCTGTTTGGCAACCGGTAGACCAAGGTCGGAGTGAAATCGGCTCTGCCCCTATCCCTTATCTTGCGTTCAGTTGACTCTGCTTCTCTCTCGGCTTCCGGGGCTGACGCTTCACCTCCGCTTCCAAACGCCGCAGTTCTTCCAGAACACTCCTGCGCCGGGGCTTCTCCGCTTGCCTGTCAGCCCTGCGCTCCCATTCGGCCAGGTCCCGATTGTACTGCCGAACGATGCTGTCGGCCTTGTTGTAGGCCGTCAGGAACGCCTGTCCGTCGGGGTAGCCCTCCTGCCGCACCAGGTCGAAAATTTCATCTTTGAGGGCGCGGGCCTGATGCTCGGCCTCGGTGATTTTGGCCTCGATCGCCTTGCGTTCCTTCCCTTTGAACAGGCCCTTGATCTCGGCAAGCTGGGCTTTCAGCTTGGGTATCTCGACCTCCTGAATCTCCTTGGCGACCCTTGCCCTCCTGCGAAGCTGAGCCATCAGGTTTTGCATTGCTCGGAACTCTGCCATGTCAATGTGCAGGGTCGGCTGCGGCGGGACCTCTCTTTGCCGGATCAGCCCATCCAGGAAGGTCTTGGCTTTCTGTACGATGGACCGGAACAGGCCGGGGAGCCAGCCGTGATCCCGGATAGAGGCGGCGGTCCTGTCGTGGATTTGCTCCTGTTTTACCTCCATAATCTCATCCTCCGGGACGCCCACCACCAGGGCCATGTCAGCCGTCCGGTTCCAGTCCTGGCGGGCTTCATTGTCAGCTTTTATCTCATCCGCCCTGGGATTGTTTTTGCCAATCTTCTTGGTGGGGAGGTAAATCCCATCCGGGTCGAACACCTTCAACCGCTGCGCGGGGTCCTTGATGTGGCGGTTGATTAGGTCAGTGTAGAACCGCTTGGCGTCCTCCAGGAAGTAGTTGGTTTTGAAGACCTCTTCTTTTGTGCTGAACAGGTGCTGCTCATAGATCTCGCCCTTTTTGATGACGGTACAGCCCTCCCGGATGGTTCCGTCCTCCCCGGTGATCTCCTTCTTGCTCCTGACCCGCCTCCCACTCTCGTCATAAAAGACAGCGCGGGAGGCGATCTTGATTTCAGGCTCATCCAACAACCGACGCTCGCTGAAAATCAGGTGGATGTGGTAGTTGCTCTTGGCCTTGTTGTGGTGGAGGGCAGAGATGCACTCCACGCCGTACCGTTTCTTGAATTGGTCGGTGAAGTCCCGGAGGACTGTATCGGGGGCAAACCTGGTGTAATTCTCCGGGAGGGCAATAATCAGCTCCCTGGCCTCGATGCACTTTCCCTTAGAACCGAACCGCTTAAACTCCTCCTGACATTCCCTTGCCAGGTCACGCCAGAAGTCCGGGCCGGCGGTCTGGTAGGTGGCGTAGAGGTTCTCCTGCCGGTCCCCGTTGCTGATATAGTCGATGCGCCCGGTCACGTTGGGCAGCTTCGATATTTGTATAAAGGAATGTCTCGCCGTGGTGTTCACCTCCGTCCTGAGCCCTCGTCCATCGACCCCCGTAACGCTGTCTCGCCGCCGCAGCGGTGGGACAGTGCCGGGAAGCGCGGGTGCGGTTTCCGGTTGCTTCTCTGCCCACCCACGCCGGGGCAGGGGAGCAGGCCCTCCGCAGGAGCGAAATGCCCCTTGAACGAAGCGGAGCTTTGTGCAAGGGGTGTATTTCGCTCTCAAACGGCGAGGCCTTTGGGTGGCGCTTCGCGCCAGTTTTTTCTTTTCAGCCCCGTGACGACCGTGACGGCTGTGACAGCTTTTAGGGGGGTGACTCATTAGCCGTCACAGTTGACACAGCCGTCACGTTTTTCGCTCACTCCACCTTCCGAACTTCGCTCTGCCGTCTCAGGTCTCGTCCCTGATTGACCGCCATGAAACGCTCCAGCGTATCCGTGCGGATGATGGTCTTACGGCCCACCTTCAGCACGGGGAGCTTGCCCCACTCCACCAACTGACGCATGGTGTTCCGGCCAATGCCGGAGACCTCAGCGGCTTCCTCTATCGTCAGGCCCATCTTTGCAACGCTCATCGTCTGCACCTCCCTTCTGATAAACTCGATTTGCAACGTCTGTATTGGGATTATACTTATTCTGCCATCGAATGTCAAATCTTTTTGCAACTATTTTTCGACAATTTAGGGCGATATATGAAAATTGGTATTGCAAACCGCAACTCGATATGTTATTATAAGTTCTGAAAGGTGGGATGCACTGTGAAACCGAAGAACGAGTTCACCGCAAAACAGGTCGGAGATCGTATCCGGGAGCGGCGAACAGAGCTGGGACTTTCCATGGGCCAGCTTGGGGACCGCCTGGGCGTGAACAAGTCCACCATCCAGCGGTATGAGGCCAACGGCATCGACCCAAAGAAAACCTACATGATCGTTTCCTTGTCCGAAGCCCTGGAGACGACCCCGGAGTGGCTGACCGGCCAGTCCGAAGCTAAGGAATACGATTCCTACACCAAATGCAAGAAGGACATTGACGGGCACATTGTTGCCTGCCTGGAGGAGATGATCGCCACGGTGAAGGGTGAGCCTCACCAGCAACTGCTTACTACATTCCTCGGAAATCTGGTGGACCTGTACTCCATCTTCTGCGCCCACTTCGCACGGGCCATGGAGGAGGTGGAGCACGCCGCCGAAGATGAGGGCTTGAAAGAATCCATCCGGCGCTACGCCATTGAGATCGGGGACATCACCCAGCGGGTATATGTCAGGGAGATGGAAGCGCCTGTTGAGGATATGAAGCGGTTCTTAGACGGACTGCTCCATCTCTACGACGAGGGCCGCACCAAGGTATCTATGGGCGAGCTTTTTGAGATCAAGACCGAGGCCAGAAAACGTCTGACCGAGAGAAATAATTCCGTGGCGCACTGATAACAAAAAAGCCGTTCCATGAGAACGGCAGATGTGCTATAATACAAGTACGCACAGCATAGGTCACAGGCCCGATTGCCACGGATACAGAAAGGAGCATCAATATCCATGGCAAAAGGTTCTGTGAGAAAGAAAGGCAACAAGTGGTACTACCGCTTCTACGTCGAGAACGAAAGCGGGAAACAGGTACAGAAGGAGTGTGTGGGCACCGAGAGCAAGAGCGAGACGGAAGCCATGCTCCGCAAGGCGATGGAGGACTATGAGGCGAAGAAGTTCATTGCCAGGTCCGAAAATGTCACCGTGGGCGATCTGCTGGATATGTGGGTGGAGGAGGAGCTGAAGCCCGGCAGTCTGAGCAATGGTACAGTGATGCTGTATCAAAGCACGATCAGCCGAATCAAACAGTACCCCATCGGGGAGCGCAAGCTTAAGAGCGTCACCCCGGAGCATTTGCAGAGCTTTTTTGACCTGCTGGCGTTCGGCGGCACCAAGGCTGACGGTACAGAGGTCAAGCCTCTGGCAACCGGCTCCATCCGGCCCTACTCGGCGGTGATGCAGGCAGCGTTTCGCTTCGCGGTATTCCCCAAGCGGCTGATGACCTTCAATCCGATGCAGTATGTGAAGATCAGGAAGAAGCAGGAGACCCAGGCGCTGTTTGCGGATGGGAATGAGGACGGCATCGCCGTTCCGACCATCAGCTATCAGCAGTATGGATTGCTGACGGCTTGGCTGAAAAAGAAAGACAACCCGGCGCTCCTTCCCGTCCAGATCGCCTACTTCACCGGTCTCCGCATCGGAGAGGTCTGTGCCCTCACTTGGCAGGACATTGACTTGAAGGAGCAGACCATCACCGTCCGGCGCAGTATGCGGTACAACGGCAACAGGCACAAGACGGAGGTGGGCACGACCAAGCGGAGCAAGGTTCGCACGGTTGACTTCTGTGATACTCTGGCGGCAATCCTCAAAGCGGCCAGACTGGAGCAGAACAAAAACCGGCTGAAGTACGGACCGCTCTACAGCCTGAACTACTACAAGCAGGTTCAGGAAAAGGGCCGAAGCTACTATGAGCTTTACAGCCTGCCGCAGTCTGAGGAAGCCCCGGAAGATTACAAGGAAATCTCCTTCGTTTGCCTCCGCCCGGACGGGTGCTATGAGGCTCCCAGCACGGTGAGCCTCGCTTGCCGCACCGCCGCCAGGAAGGTGCCGGGGCTTGAAGGATTCCATTTCCATCAGCTTCGCCACACGTTCACGAGCAACCTGCTCTCCAACGGTGCAGCTCCCAAGGATGTGCAGGAGCTGTTGGGACACTCCGACGTCAGTACCACGATGAACATCTACGCCCACGCTACGAGAGAAGCCAAGCGTTCCTCGGCCCGCCTGATGGATCAGGTAGTCGAGGGGAGGTAAAAAAGTTTCCCTTGTTTTTGCTCATGAGGGCAAAAACAAGGGAAACGGAAGGTCAAAGGCTTCGAGATAAAGCGATAGCCTCTTATATTTCAAGGATTTTTGAGGAAACGGTAAGACAAACTCCGATTTGTCTAGCGCCATCCTAATTATTCGCCCACGCATAACAGTACGCTTGCGTTCGTGCCGCAAATGGCTCTGTCCGAAGGAGCTTTCGTATCTCTTCTTTTGTGTACCAACCTGCAACAATTTCCTCCACATCAGAGGTGCTTTTGCGGAACTCCCCTGCTGCAGTACCGAAAACGCAGACATTCCTCTCGTTCGAGAAGCCCACTGCGCCGTAGCTGTTGTCCAGAGTGTCGTGAATGCGAACCAGTGTCAGACCAGTTTCCTCCCACAGTTCCCGCTTTGCGCTCTCTTCTGGAGCCTCACCCGGATCGATCAGGCCTGCAGGAAAGTTGTAGACCCACTGGGCAGCTGCCAAGCGGTACTCGCGATTGAGCAGAATGCGCTCATTCGCCTCGTCAGTCATGATCAAGATGACAGAGTCTGGCTTCTTGTTCTGCAGTTCTTCTAGTGTACGGATGTTGGGGTTGCGGCTAATCATCTCATAAGTCTTTTTGTGTCCGTCCTCCGTCACATAATCTACGTTATAGCGGGTAATGAACTTTCCCTCGTGAATCTTCTTAATTCCCTTGTACTGCATTTGGACAGCACCTCCAATCTTCCTGCTTATATTATACTCTGTTATATCAGTTCTGTCCAACG
>JAEEGL014377475.1_pt1 | contig 13461 bp, 8 predicted proteins | sample 9134231 | NCBI WGS metagenome assembly JAEEGL01 (sample SAMN16246548, study PRJNA631951) | gut metagenome | biome: gut microbiome; feature: rumen; material: fiber-attached | host: Bos | place: Iran: Karaj | collected 2018-10 | reverse complement strand
TTACCAAGGCGAATTATCAGCTGGTAACTGCATTTAAAAACAGTATCCTCCTTACCCTGTTTACAGTGGCGGGCCTTATCATAACGGGAGCCATGGCGGGATATGTGATCCAGAGGAGAAAAGACAGGACCATGGGATTTATTCAGTGGCTTATCATGCTGGGGCTTATGATACCGGCATCTATCCTTCCCACTATAAACCTCCTGCAGCGCCTGCATATTTACAAGACCATGTTTGGGATGGTGATGATAGAGATCGCGCTTCAGATGCCGTTTACAATTATGCTTTTCAGAGGATATATGGCATCCATACCGAAGGAACTGGAAGAGGCAGCCATGATAGACGGCTGCAACAGTTTCCAGATATTCTGGCATATTATAAATCCGCTCTTAAAACCAATCCGCGCCACAGTTATTATACTTACGGCAGTAAATACATTTAATGATTTTACAAATCCCCTGTATTTCCTGCCCGGAGCCGAGAATGCCACGGTGCAGCTCACGCTTTATAATTACAAAGGTCAGTTTAAGAGCAGCTATAATCTCCTTTTTGCTGATATAATACTTATTACGGTTCCCATGCTGATAATCTTCCTGATATTTAATAAAAAGATCGTCGACGGCATGGTATCAGGTTCGGTAAAGGGGTAAGACATGAATGAACTATAAGACCAGAATGATCATCTCCTATATGAGCATAGCGCTCATATTAAGTGTACTCCTGGGATTCACGGTGTACACCATAGGAGGACGGTATGAAGATCAAAGCCGTGAAAACGCTGTTAAGATAAGTGCCAGACAGCTTGTGTCCCAGATGGAGGACAAGCTGGGCAGGATGGATTCGATAATGAATTATATCCTGTCAGATCCTGTGATACTAAGGGGAATAACCATCCTCGGAATGGAAGACGGGTATCTTCGGGGATCTGTTCTGGCGTCTGCGAAATCGGAACTGCAGGTAGGTCTCACAACGGACTATATCATCCACAATACCCACAGAACAGCTTTCTATAATCAGAACGGTACGCTGGTCAGCAGTTATGTAAGTGATATTTCAAATCAAAGGCTTGATCCCTCTTTTTCGACTGAGAACCTTACCTATCTGGAGAATGCATCAGGCGCCAGGGGAAAGGCAGTACTGGTGGGCGAGCATAAGGATCCCTTCGGCCAGTATGACGATCAAATGGTCTATTCTCTGGTAAAGGCTCTCCAGGGCCACAATATGGGATTCCTGGAGGCAGAAAATACCGTTAAAAGTCTTGGGGAACTGGATCTGCCGGAAGACGGTACAGAATACCTGATATACATAAATGACGGGGAATTACTCTTTGAGAGCTCTTCTGACGTAGACACAGACGGTCTTGATGAAGTATTGAGGTCACTGCATGACGGTGAAAGCGTGTCAGCCCCCGGATACCTTATAGCGTGTTCCCGGTCGGATGCATATGATCTAACCGTATATACCCTGAAACCCGAGAGCGTGAATGACGGGAAAAATGCCCTTATCATGACAGCATTCCTGTCTACACTCATAGTGTTCCTGATCGGTATGGTCTTTGTCCTGATCTGGTCCTATGTCATGTCAAAGCCTGTGATAAAGCTCAGGGAGATTGTGGAAAACACAAATCTTGACAACCTGAAAACCGAGGACAGAAGGAGCGTATTCAGTAATGAGCCGGAAGAGTTCAGGGTTCTCTCCGAAAGCTATCAGGCAATGACGGAAAGGCTGGACAAAGCCGTGCGGAAGGAGAGGCGGTCATCACTTCTTTTCCTGCAGGCCCAGTTTGATACGCTTCAAACCCAGGTCAATCCCCACTTTATCTATAATGTGCTGAATATCATCTCAGCCCGGGGGATAATAGTGGATGATGAGGTAATATCGGAAATGTGCGGGTCACTCGCCGAGATGCTCAGGTATTCCACCAGTAATAAGGAAAGATACGCTACAGTCGGTCAGGAGCTGAATTACCTGAACAACTATTTTTACCTTATCAAGAGACGGTATGAAGACAGGTTTGAGTATTCGGTAAACATAGACGAAGCCATGCATGACGTTCTGATACCCAAAATGGTGCTGCAGCAGCTGGTGGAAAACAGCTTAAGCCACGGCTTTGAAAATACCGACATTGTCATGAAGATAGAGATAGAAGGCAGCCGCACAGGAAACGGATGGAGCATCACAATAGGGGACAACGGAGAAGGATTTAAGAAAGAAAAACTTGATGAGATCCGGCAGAAGCTTAAGGATACACAGGATAAGGTACAGAATCTGAAGGAAACTGTGGAACTGGAGATCGGAGGCATGGGCCTTATCAATACTTATGCGAGATGCCTCCTTCTATTTGGGGACAGGATAATATTCGAAGTTGGAAATGGTGAAAATGGAGCGGTAGTCACCGTCGGAGAAAAGAATGTATAAGGTTTTGGTGGCTGAAGATGAGCCGGCTTCTTTACAGGCCATATGCTCGATCATAGAAAAACACTGCAAAGATTATTACATAGCCGGTACAGCGGAAAATGGCGGAAAAGCTTGGGAATTTATACGTGAGAATGAGCCGGATCTGGTGGTGAGTGATATAAAGATGCCGAATATCACCGGAGTGGAGCTTGCAAAGAGAGTGCGGGAGGAGTTCCCGGATATCTGCTTTATCATTATCAGCGGGTATCAGGATTTTGAGTATACCCAGAGCGCGATAAGATCAGGGGTTACCGACTATCTCTTAAAGCCTGTCATGCCGGATGCCCTTAAAAGATCCATGGATTTTGCAGCAGGCAGGATAAGGGACATTCAATACAGGGCGCGGAACAGGATCCTTGCGAAAATGGGAAGAAATGAAGCTGTGGACGAAACAGAGCTAAAGAGACATTTCCCCCATGACAGGTACTATGGGGCACTGATCCGCACAAACGGCCTGCCGAGACGGTTTAATATCGACAGAAACAGGGAGATATTCTCGGATATAGACGAGCAGTACACAGTATTTGGCCGCGACGAAATGGAGAGCCTGTATCTCATCCCGTCTGAATTCATGCATGAGAACGAGCTGATCCCGTATGTGGAAAGGATACAGGAAAACCATGTAACCGGTGGATATCACACACTGATATACGAGAAGCAGAGCTTCGCCGTATCCGATATACGTGAGAAAGTACGGCTCCTATATAAGGAGCTGGATCTAAAGACCATTATCGGTCATACACAGGTCATATGTCTTGACGGGGAGGACCCCGCAGATAATAACAGAGAGACAGACAGAAAAGAACCGGAAGACACCCTGCAGAAAATATATCTGCTCGCCGGAAACAGGAGTACAGAATCCTTAAAGCAGGAGATCCGGCAGGCATTTATAAAGTGGGGAAACGAAGAGCGGACGCAGCTCTGGATGGAAAGTGCTGCGAGAGATATCCTTTCGATATTAAGACGCCGGGATCTGATAACCATACCGGTAAGCGAATGCGAATACGTGCTGGGGGATATTTTCAGCGGTGCCGAGACCATAGACATACTCTCTTCCAGTCTGGTGGACATCTTCATAAATGTGGAGGATGACGGTGGAAATCAGAAGGCGGGTTCCCGTGAATACTTTGATAAGATAACGGAATATCTTGGGAGTCATTTACAGGAGACACTTTCCCTTCAGGATATTTGCGCCACCTTTTCCATATCACAGGCATATATGAGTAAACTTTTCAGAAGATACACCTCCCATTCCTTCAATAAGTACCTGACTGAACTCAGGATGGACAAGGCAAAGGAGCTCTTTAAGGAAGACCCCGGCAGATATATAAGGGAAGTGGCCGGAATGGTGGGATACGATGACCAGTTCTACTTTAGCAGGATATTCAGAACTTATGTGGGGAAAAGCCCGACAGAATATATAAAGGAATTACAGGATTAACGGAGGTCAGGAGAGAAAATGAAGATTGAGAGACTGAAGATCAACCACTTTACGAATCCGGTGGGCTATGCCCTTGAGGACCCCACTCTTTCATATGTGGTGACGGAGGCAAAGGGAAAGAAGCAGGAAACTGCACGGATACTGCTTTCAGACAAAGAGGACTTTTCCAATGTGATCTACGACAGCGGCGAGAGAAAGGATATAGTGAGTACAGGGTATAAGCTGCCGATATCCTTAAAACCGATAAAGAGGTATTACTGGAAGGTTTTTGTAACCGATGACTCCGGTGATAAGGGAGAGAGTGAAACAGCTTTTTTTGAAACTCCGAGAGACGGTGAGTGGAAGGGGGAATGGATCACTCCCGATGTGCCAAAGGAAGTGCAGGCAGTCCTATTTAAGGATATAGAACTTACACGAAAACCCAAAGCCGCAAGGGCCTATGTTTCGGGACTCGGCCTCTATGAACTCTCTGTAAACGGAGAAAAGCAGGGAGATGAGTGTCTGCTGCCCGGATTCACGGATTATGATTCATGGATCCAGTACCAGACCTTTGAGCTTGATCTTAAAGAGGGTAAAAACCGTTTTGAGATAGCTCTTGCCGATGGCTGGTACAAGGGAAGATACGGGATAAACGTGGATTATCCGGAAGAAAACTACGGTGATAAGCTCTCAGCCATAGCCGAGATATATGTCTGGTATGATGACGGAAGCGAGGAAGTATACGGGACGGATACCGGCTGGAAAGCGAGGAAGAGCAGGGTAACAGAGAGCAGTATCTATAACGGTGAGGTTTATGACATGACCCTGGATCCAACTGAGGTCTTTGTCACCGTTATTTCCGACATAGATAAAGATAAGCTCTGCCCGAGACTTTCACCGCCGATAGTTGTACATGAGCGTATAAGGCCGGTTCAGATCATAAAAACACCTGCCGGTGAAGATGTTCTGGATATGGGTCAGAACATGGTGGGATGGATCACCTTTGAGACCGATGCGCCGAAGGGAACAGAAATTTATCTGCAGGTGGGAGAGATCCTTCAGGACGGTAATTTCTATAATGACAACTTAAGGACCGCCAAGGCGGAATTCCGCTATATTTCCGACGGGATCAGGAGACGTGTGCGCCAGCACTTCACGTTCTACGGTTTCAGGTATGTAAAGCTTACCAAATGGACCGGAGACATCAATTTAGATGATTTTGAAGGCTGGGAGATCCATTCCGGAATGGATGAGATCGGCCATGTGCGGACAGACAATGACCTCGTGAATCAGCTGATATCCAATGCAAGATGGGGAATGAAGGATAATTTTGTGGATGTGCCCACAGACTGTCCCCAGAGAGATGAGAGATACGGCTGGACAGGAGATGCCCAGATATTCTCGGGGACTGCCTGCTTTACCATGGATACCTCCGCTTTTTATACAAAATATCTCCATGATCTCTATATGGAACAGAAGAAGCTTAACGGAAGCGTGCCGGATGTAGTTCCGGTGGCGCATCTCGTGGGGGATGCCTCTACTATATGGGCTGATGCTTCCACCGTGATACCCTGGAATGTTTACATTCATTTCGGAGACAGCTCGATCCTTAAACGTCAGTATGACAGCATGAGATCATGGGTCGACTATATGAAACGGGAAGATGATAAATACGGCGGAAAGAGACTCTGGCAGACAGGAACCCATTATGCGGACTGGGTCGCTCTCGACGGAAATTATCCGGGGGGAGTTTACGGCGGAACCGACCAGCACTATATCGCTTCGGCGAACTATTATAATTCCAGCCGCATAGTATCAGAGACAGCAAAGATACTGGGAAATGACAAAGACGCAGAGTACTACGGAAATCTGGCATCAGAGATTAAAAAGGCATTCCTGGATGAATACTATACACCTACAGGAAAGCTCGCCGTGGATACCATGACGGGATATGTATATGCGTTCTACTTCGGTCTCATGCCTGAAGGGGCTGAAGACAGAGTGCGTGAGGGACTGATGAATAAGCTCAGGAAAAGCCGCTATCATCTGGAGACAGGCTTTGCGGGGACGCCGTATCTCTGCAGGGTATTGTCAGAACACGGCATGAATGATATAGCTTATCATCTTCTCCTGGAAAAAGGTTATCCCGGGTGGCTATACGCAGTACTCATGGGAGCTACGACCATATGGGAAAGATGGAATTCGGTACTGCCGGACGGAAAGATGAGCGGAACGGAAATGAATTCCCTGAACCACTATTCATACGGTTCTATAGTGGAGTGGATGTACCGGAATATGCTGGGTATCAACCCGGAAGCAGAGGGAGCCGGATTTAAGAAATTCGTTATCCGTCCCGTACCGAATTATCAGATAGGAAGAGCAGAGGCAGAACTGAATTCCGCATCCGGACTTATCAGATCTTCGTGGAAGATAGAAAGCGGAAAGCTCTTCTTTAAATTCAGAGTTCCTTTTGATACCGTGGCTGAGATAAGGCTTCCGGATGCTCCGGAAGAGGAGATAAAAACAGTGGTTTCCGGAATGGAAGGGATCTCGGATCTTAATTTCGAAGGAACTGCGGCAGTGATGACCGCTGCAGCCGGAGAATATGAATTCTCCTATATTCCCACAGCCCCTTACCGTAAGATATTTAACGAGGACACTCCCTTTGAAGAACTGATGGAGAATCCTGGAACAAGAAAGATACTGGACGAAGAGTATTTCAGGTATGTGAATCATCTTCCTTTCAGAGATGAGCTTTATACCTTTAGGGAAATGCTGGACGGACCCTTTACAAATATCCCTTATGAGGCAAGAAAGAGGATAAATGAAAGGCTGAAGACCGTGGAATAAACTGAATAATATAGAGAAATGATACCCTCATCCTGAAAAGGATGGGGGTATTTTGTGATTTTCAACAAAATTTAAACTTTAATTATGTGAATTATTAAAGTAGATATTTATATATTTTTACGTATAATATTTAAACGAATTATATAAAATATTTATATACATTTTTATATGAATTTTAATAGATCGTGAGGGGTCGGCCTATGAAAGCAAATATTAAGTTGATAAGTGAAAAAACAGGATTTTCTCCGGCCACCGTATCCAACGCTCTTAATCACAAAAAGGGAGTCAATAAGGACACGGCAGATAAGATAATGGAAACTGCCAGAGAGCTGGGCTACATTTCGGAGGAAGGCATCAGCAAGATAAAATTCGTGATGTACCGGAGAAGCGGACAGATCCTGGATGACACGCCTTTCTTTTCCCTGATCATAGACGGATTTCAAAGGGCCTGCAGTGAAAACGGCTACGAAATGGTCATGGTGAATCTGGACAGGTTTTCAGAGCATTATGAAGAGGATGTAAGGGAGCTTCTGACAGATATCTCTTCTGCGGTGGTGCTGCTTGGAACGGAGCTTACGGAGGAAGATGACAAGATATTTACGGATGCCAAATGCCCTTTCATCATGCTGGACTATCTCACCAGCGATATGCGGTTTAGCGGTGTGGCCATAAACAATACCGACTCCGCAAGACTCGCCACCAAATATTTAATAGAGATGGGACACGAAAAGATAGGCTATCTGAGCGGAAAATTCAGGATAAGGGCCTTCCGTCTGAGAGGGCAGGGCTACCGTCAGGAGCTTGAGAAAAACGGATTAAGGAGTGAAGACAGATTCCGGGTACCGCTTGCCACCACCATGGACGGTGCTTATGCGGACATGAAGGAATATCTCAAAGATAAGCCGGAGCTGCCTACAGCATTCTTTGCCGATAATGACATCATTGCCCTCGGAGCCATGAGAGCGATGAAGGAAGCCGGGATCAAAATACCCGAAGAAGTATCGATAATAGGATTCGATGACCTGCCTTATTGTGAGATCTGCTCACCGAGACTCACATCCCTCCGGGTTCCGAAGCAGGAAATGGGGATGATAGCGGTGAAAAGGATCATTGAGATGATGAAGGACAAGATGGATGTGAAATTAAAGATCGAGGTAGGAACTGATTTCATTATCCGTGATTCCGTTAAAAGGCTTAAGTAATAAATAAAAGTATTCGGCGGTGTGCCGGGAAAAGGAGAACAGGAAATGGCAAAAGCAACTGTGAAGATCGGATTTGCACCCACAAGAAGGAGCATCTTTTCAGCACCGGATGCATTAAAGTATGCGGATCTTACCAGAAAGAAGCTGGATGAGCTGGGTGTGGACTATGTGGATATCAAAGACGTAAATGATGAAGGACTTCTCTATGATGATGAAGGACTCGAAAAGATATTAAAGAAATTCAAGCATGAAAAGGTGGATGGACTTTTCATACCACACGAAAACTTCGGAACCGAATATGAGTGTGCGCGTCTGGCAAAAGCCCTTAACGTACCTGTCCTTCTCTGGGGACCGAGAGACGAAAGACCGGAACCGAACGGTATGAGACTCCGTGATTCACAGTGCGGCCTTTTCGCAACAGGAAAGGTACTCAGGAGATTCAAGGTTCCTTTCACCTATATGACAAACTGCAGACTGGATGATCCCGAGTTCGCAAGAGGTATAAAGGACTTTACGGCTGTCTGCAATGTGGTGAAGACATTCCGCAATATAAGGATCCTCCAGATAGGACCGAGACCTTTTGACTTCTGGAGCACCATGTGTAATGAAGGTGAGCTGCTGGAGAAATTCAATATACAGCTTTCACCCATTCCTCTCCAGGAGCTTGCTGATGAGATCGACAGCTGCAAAAAAGAAGGAACGGAAGTTAAGAAGGTCATCGATTACTGCAAGTCCAACATGAACTGTGAGATAGCGGATAACCTCCTGGAGAACGTGGCAGCATTAAAATGCGCCATGAAGAATCTGGTAACGAAATACGGATGCAAGGCAGTGGCTATACAGTGCTGGAATGCTTTGCAGGAAGTTATAGGAATCATGCCATGTGCGGCTAACTCCCTTATGAATGAAGAAGGGATCCCGGTTGTATGTGAAACAGACATACACGGCGCCATAACCTCCCTTATGGTGGAAGCCGCCGGCATGAATGAAAAACGCAGCATGTTCTCAGACTGGACCGTTCGCCATCCTGACAATGAGAACGGAGAGCTTTTGCAGCATTGCGGGCCCTGGCCAATATCCGTATCCAGGGAAAAACCCACTATCTGCGTACCTGTTGCGTTTACACATAACGGCGCTGTTTCGGCCGAGGCAGAGCACGGAAAGATGACACTTGCCCGCTTTGACGGAGATAACGGTGAATATTCATTGCTTCTCGGACACGCTAAAGGAATAGACGGGCCATTTACAAAGGGAACCTATGTATGGGTTGAAGTAAATAACTTAAAGAGACTGGAAGCTAAGGTCGTGGAAGGACCGTATATCCATCACTGTGTAGCTATCCACGGGGATGTGGTGCCGGTTCTCTATGAAGCATGCAAATATATCGGCGTAACACCGGACCTCTACGATCCCATTGAAGATAAGGTAAAGGCATATCTTCACGGCGAAGACGTCACATTTGATGAAGTGTAAGCGAAAGGAGCATAAATGGAAAATCTCAAGGCTCTGTCCTATGAGCTTAGAAAAAATACTGTAGACATCATTAGAAACGGCGGCGGAGGTCATATAGGCGGAGATATGTCCGTCATGGAGATCCTGGTAGCGCTTTACTTCAGCGTAATGAATATCTCCCCTGAAAATGCGGATGATCCGAAGAGAGACCGCTTCGTAATGAGTAAAGGACACTCGGTGGAGTCGTTGTATGCGGTGCTTGCGAAGAAAGGATTCTTTCCGCTTCAGGAGGTGCTGGACACATTTTCAAAGTTCGGGTCGAAATTCATAGGACACCCCAATAATAAGATCCCGGGAATAGAGATGAATTCCGGCTCCCTTGGACACGGACTTCCCGTAGGCGTAGGTATGGCGCTTGCAGGAAAAATGAATAAAGAAGACTACAGGGTGTATGTGGTAATGGGCGACGGAGAGCTGGCTGAAGGTTCTGTATGGGAAGGAGCCATGAGCGGTCATAACTACGGACTTGATAATCTCTGCGCCATCGTAGACAGAAACCGTCTGCAGATCTCTGGATCCACGGAAGACGTGATGAAGCAGGATGACCAGAAGGAACGCTGGAGTGCTTTCGGATGGAACGTAATAGATGTTAAAAACGGAAATGACATAGATGAGCTTATAACAGCATTTAAGAAAGCAGAGGAATTTAAAGGGGAGCCCACGGTGATAATCGCAAATACCGTTAAGGGATGCGGCTCGCCGGTAATGGAGAATAAAGCGTCCTGGCATCATCATGTTCCTACGGATGAGGAATACACAGAGATCATGAAGGATCTGGAAGACAGAAGGGAGGCGGCACTTTGAAGAATACAGTTACAAACAGGCAGATAATCTGTGATGTACTGATGGAAAATGCCGCTAAAGACAGGGATATTGTGGCACTTTGCTCCGATTCCAGAGGATCGGCATCCATGACTCCTTTCTTTAAGGAGTATCCGGAACAGTCGGTGGAGGCAGGTATCGCAGAACAGGATCTTGTGGGAATGGCAGCGGGGCTTGCCAAGTGCGGTAAAAAGCCATATGCATTTTCACCGGCCTGCTTTATTTCCACGAGAAGCTATGAACAGGCAAAGGTTGACTGCGCATATTCAGACACAAATGTAAAGCTTATCGGTATAAGCGGAGGCATAAGCTACGGCGCACTGGGAATGAGCCATCATTCAGCCCAGGACATAGCGGCCATGAGTGCGATCCCGAATATGAGGGTTTATCTTCCGAGCGACAGGCATCTCACAAGACACCTTATTGAAGCCCTTCTCAAAGATGAGAAATGCGCATATGTGAGGACAGGGAGAAACGCTGTAGAAGATGTGTACGAAAGCGTTGAAAAATGTCCCTTTACCCTTAATAAAGCAAACGTACTCAAGGAAGGAAGCGATGCAGCCATAATCGCCTGTGGCGAAATGGTATATCCCGCACTGGAAGCGGCAAAGCTTTTGGAAGAAGAGGGAATACATGCATCCGTAACGGATATGTACTGTGTGAAGCCCCTGGATGAGGACACCGTATTAAAGGTATCTGAAAACGTAAAAGCGGTGATCACGGTTGAGGAGCATTCTCCCTTCGGGGGATTAGGCTCTATGTTAGCGAGTCTCCTTTCACAGAAAGCGCCCAAAAAGATGAAGATACTCGCACTTCCAGACAGTCCGGTAATAACCGGTAATTCAAAAGAGGTGTTTGACCATTACGGACTAAATCCTGAAGGCATTAAGAAGACCGTAAAGGAGATATTGGGATAAGTGGAAAAATACATCATAGGCATAGATCAGTCGACACAGGGAACAAAAGCTATCCTGTTTGACGGAAGCGGGAAATTCTTAAAAAGAGAAGATCTTCCCCATGAGCAGATGATCAGCGAAAAGGGCTGGGTCAGTCACGACCCTGAAGAGATATATAAAAACACGGTTCAGGTGGTGAAAAATCTGATAACCGCATCCGGGATAGAAAAAGAAAAGGTTGCGGGGATCGGAATTTCCAATCAGAGAGAGACCAGCGTTCTCTGGGACAGGGAAACAGGGAAGTCCTTAAATAAAGCCATAGTATGGCAGTGCTCCAGAGCGGAAAATATTGCGGAAGAAGTGAGAAAAGCCGGACATGAAGAGGATGTAAGGCTGAAGACCGGTATCAATCTTTCCCCTTTCTTCCCTGCATCGAAGTATGCCTGGCTTTTAAGAAATACCGAGGGAGCCATGGATAAAGCAAAGGAAGGAAAGGCATGTCTCGGAACCATAGACAGCTTCCTCGTATTCAGGCTCACACATGGAAAGGAATTCAGGACAGACTATTCCAATGCCTCGAGAACCCAGGTATTCAATATTACAGACCTTAAGTGGGATGAAGAAATAGCGGACTGGTTCGGGATACCTATTAAAGCGCTTCCGGAGGTAACACCATCGGACGGAGACTTCGGAGAAACGGATCTCGACGGATTCTTTGATAAGCCGGTTCCGATAAGGGGAGTCATGGGTGATTCCCATGCTGCATTATACGGGCAGGGCTGCCATAAACCGGGAATGGTAAAGGCCACATACGGGACAGGTTCCTCAGTGATGATGAACGTAGGCGAAAAACCGGTATTTTCAGACAGCGGCATCGTTACATCCCTTGCCTGGAATATCGGGGGGAAGACCCGGTATGTGCTGGAGGGAAATATCATCTACACCGGTGCGGTCATGAGCTGGATGGTACATGATGTCCACCTGATGGAAAACGCTTCGGAAGCCACAGACATAATGGCTAAAGCCAATCAGGATGACAGGACATACCTCGTTCCTGCGTTCACCGGTCTGGGGGCGCCCTACTGGGAATCAAACGCAACAGCCATGATGACCGGAATGACGAGGACCACCGGAAGGAATGAGATCATAAAAGCCGGACTGGAGTGTATAGCATATCAGATATATGACATTGTGGATGCCATGCGAAAAGATTCGGGTGTGAAGATGGAGGACCTGAGAGCTGACGGAGGACCTACGAAGAATCATAATCTCATGCAGTTCCAGGCGGATATCATAGATTCCGATGTACTGGTACCGGATGCGGAGGAACTTTCCGGAATAGGTGCAGCTTACTGCGCAGGTATAGCTCTCGGGATATACGACGGAGACAAGGTATTCGGAAATATAGAGAGGAAGAGCTATTCACCGGCTATGGATCCTGAAAAACGCAAAGAAAAGATCAGAGGCTGGGAAGACGCCGTAGAGCTGGTACTGGAAGGTTCAAAAAAGAACAGGAAGAAATAGATCAACGGTATTTACGGCAGAGGGCCGTTTGTACATAAAAGCTTTAATACATTATTATAGGAGGAAACAAAATGAAAAAGGCTATTAAGAAAGTAATGGCGCTTCTGACTGTGACAGCAATGACAGCTTTCATGGTTACAGGATGCGGAACGGCACAGCCGGCAGCACCTGCAGCAAGCGAAGCAGCTCCCGCAGCTGAAGAAGCAGCTCCTGCAGCAGATGAGGCAGCTCCCGCAGGCGGCGGATCAAACATCATGTATGTTATCACCCCGTCAACATCAAACCCTGCATTCAAGGCAGAGGTTGACAATGCAGTTGCTAAGGCTGAGGAACTCGGCTACGAAGCAAAGGCAGTATCACACGACGACGATCCTACAAAGCAGACAGAGCTTTTTGACGCAGCTATAGCTGATAAGGCAGCAGCCATCATCTGCGACAATGCAGGTGCAGACGCTACCATCGAGGCAGTTAAGAAGGCAAAGGATGCAGGCATTCCTACATTCCTTATCGACCGTGAGATCACGGAAGACGGAGTGGCTATCGCCCAGATCATAGCTGACAATAACCAGGGTGCAGCAGCGATTGCTGAGGAATGGGTTAAGGCAATGGGCGAAAAGGGTAAGTACGTAGAGCTCCTCGGAAAAGATTCCGATACAAACGCCCACGTTCGTACAGAAGCATTCCACTCAGTTATCGATCAGTATCCCGACTTCGAGATGCTCGAGCAGCAGACAGCTAACTGGGAGCAGACAGAAGCATACGAGAAGATGGATGCCCT
>JAEEGL014236839.1_pt1 | contig 13461 bp, 13 predicted proteins | sample 9134231 | NCBI WGS metagenome assembly JAEEGL01 (sample SAMN16246548, study PRJNA631951) | gut metagenome | biome: gut microbiome; feature: rumen; material: fiber-attached | host: Bos | place: Iran: Karaj | collected 2018-10 | reverse complement strand
TTATAATATTAACGTTTTTGTGCTATCGAGGGGGAACGATAAAACAAAAAGAGAGGAAAAAAGGTATGAAGAAAAAAGTTTTAACAAGGGTGGCAGCTGTTTTCTAAAATTGTAAAGCCTAAGTTTAGCAAGAAGAAGAAAAAGACAATCGTTACATTTGAAGATACTCTCGGCGAATACACAAATGGCGTTCAGTACATCAACAAGGCTGTACCGAAGTCAGAGCTTGATAGAGATCATAACACCTGGAAAAGGAAAGCTTTTGATTGGATCGGCGGAAATAAGAAGACAAAGCTTATGGAAGCCAACAGTGCAGGAAAGTACACATTCACAGCTAAGAAGAGCGGTAAGTACACCGTTATGATCGAGGATGTAAATGGCAACAGATATCAGAGAGTCTTCAACGTCAAGGTAAAGAAATAACTTTTGATGAGTTGGTGCTGCTTGTGCCTGCTCTTTTGGAAACATACAGTACATATCTGTGTAAATAAAGATAAATCAGTGTATGTTTTAATTTGAATGGCATTTGGTAATAAACTGACTGTCAGAAGGAACTTACAACATTTCTGTATGATTTATAGGAAGGGGATAATTATATGAAGAAGAATGGAAAATTAAGAGCCATTTTGTTTGGAGTGGTATTCCTGTTAATATTCCTGGCAATTCAGTTAGTCATGGGTGCAGTCGGAGGAATGGTTGGATCCACAATAGCAACCATTATCCATGGACCTGATGCTGATATTCAGGCACTGACAACAGCTATGATTCCTGCGATTACTCTTGCAGCAGAGATTGCCAGCATCATTGTATTTGGAATATGGTACTACAAGAGTTATGTGAAGAAGGATAAGGCAGAGGGCACTTATGAGTCCGGAATTAAGAAAATTGCTAACATAAAAGATATAGTATTCATCATATCTCTGACAATGGTTGCACATTGTGCATGTGTGTTATTGGCCAAGCTTGTTCAGATGCTTATTCCGGGATCTGAAGAACTGTTTGATTCGATAATGAGTCTGGCTATTGGTGAAAATGATCCTATCGGCCTTATAACTGTAATGCTTGCAGCACCTATCGCTGAGGAGCTTGGATTCAGAGGTGTACTTTTAAAGAGATCAAGACAGTCACTTGGTATTGTTGGCTGTATAGTGCTTAATGCAATCCTGTTTGGTATCATGCACCTGAACCCGCTTCAGAGCATATATGTTCTTCCGATGGCTGTGTCATTCACATACATTGCAATTAAATACAACTCAGTTGTACCTGCCATATTATCACATATCATCAACAACTCAGTTGGTATGCTGCTTCCGATGATCCTGAAGAGAAATACCAGCACCATAGAGAACGTGGTTATTATGGTAGTGTTCCTGGTAGTGATGGTATTTGTATGCTATAAAAAGCCGGAGAGAACAACTGCTGAAACAGTTTAATCATACACATTTTACAAAGTAAGGGGATGTCGCATTTGGGCGACATCCCCTTTTTTATAAAGATTTATTTTGCTTTCTTTGATTTTACCTTTGACCATGGACCCCAAACCTTCTGACCGTTTACTGTGTGATATGCACGTACCCTTACATAGATCTTCTGGCCTTTATTGGCTTTGATATTCCATGCATTATTTCTTGCCTTCATGGTCTTATTGAGCAATAACTTCTTGAAATTCTTGGCGGTGCTTGCCTGTAACTGATAACCGGTTACATTTTTCTTCAGCTTCTTCCATGTCACCTGTATGCCATGAGCATGCTTGGGATTTTTGTCTGTTATCTTGGAGATAACAACCTTATCAACTTTGACTGATACCGGTTCAGGTGCAGGGGTGGTATATCCATCTGCCGTTAAAGACATGTCATCAAAATAAGCATCCGCTTCACTTCCCTCATTTAACTCACCTACAAGATATACACGCGCCTTTTGGGCGTTTGAAGGGATATTGATGCTGACTTGAACAAGCTTGGACCAGTCACCATATGAAATGGCAAACATTTCAGAAGCTTTTGAATCGATCACTTTGCCGCTTGCGTCAAGAATATCAAGTCTTATACCACCTTTATCGTTATGTCCCCATCCGCCGAGATATCCCTGGAAGAGCAATTTTCCGCCTATATAGGAGGTGATATCTACATCCTGGTAAAGGTATCTGGGTTTACCGCTTTCTGAAGGCCATCCTGTCATGAAGTAGTAATTACCTGTGCGTGCAGCAGGATGATCCCATCCTTTAATCGATCCCTTATAGCCTACCATCCAGCATTTCTCTGTAGATGCATCTGTCCATCCTTTCAGAGTACCATCTTCGGCTCCTGGATTTACCAGCAGATTTCCTGTTGCGGCGTATGCTTTTTGCGGAACGGCAACAAAGATCATACTGAACATCATAGCTACTGCAAGCGTAATGCTGACAAATTCCCTTATGATTATCCTCGTCTTATTAGTCATATGTGTACCTCCTCATAATTATTTCTGTGGTAAATATAACTGCAGGCTCGCATCTTTTCAGATGATGCTACCTTCTATAATTTTATCATAGGTGTCAGTTTGAATTTTAATCATAGCTTAAAACTTAGATTAAAATTCTCGAAAGTAATCATAAAAATAGAATGTCATGAGATGCATCAGCAAGAGGACTGTAATGGTGCTATCTTTGGGTGTGGGAAATTTTCTCTTATTTGGCAAAATAAAATGAGTTAAAAGGCAGTATTAAATGTACATAATTGATAAGAAACAGTAGTATTGTATATATAGAGAAAACAGACCTTTTGATGAGGGGATAAGATTATGTTTTTCAAGAAAAAGACAGAGAAGAAAACCTATGATAAAGAAAATAAGAAGCCTGTTATCAAGGCCAGCATATGTAATGGCGAGCAGGTGGCAGGCTTTATGGATATACATACAGGGGCATTTGAGGAAGTCATGCTGATCAAAGATAATGCCGATCTGGTGGCCTTCATGGATCAATATGGAATTGAAGAGAAGATAGAGAAAATATACTAATGAGAGGTATGGCATATGAAAAAGTTTAAAGTGACTTTCAATTCACCTGTTACACTGGGATTAATTTTTATCAGCCTGGCAGTACTGATAATCAATTATCTGTCATTGGGATATTCAAATATGCTACTGTTCATGACATATAGGTCTTCTCTTATGTCGCCCCTGACCTATGTAAGATTCTTTACACATGTGCTGGGGCATGCGGACTGGGGACATTTTATCAGTAATGCCACGTATATTCTGCTTCTGGGACCTATGCTTGAGGAAAAATACGGATCCAAGATGCTGGTGTGGGTGATCATGATCACAGCTCTGGTGACGGGCATCGTGCATTTCGTTCTGTTTCCGAACGCAGCATTGTGCGGTGCAAGCGGCGTGGTATTTGCATTTATCCTGATGACATCCTTCACGGGATTCAAGGAAGGTGAAGTGCCCCTTACCTTCATTCTGGTGGCTATAGTGTTCATAGGGCAGCAGGTTTACGACGGTATTTTTATTCAGGATGATATTTCGAACCTGACACATATACTGGGCGGTATTGTGGGCTCAGTTATCGGATATAAATTAAACAAGAAGCAGGGATAACGTGTTAATGGGAGATGACAGGAGGAAAAAGCGATGGCACAGAATACTTTAAAATCTTTAAGAAACAAGGTGATGTACCAGATTTTTGTGAGGGACTTCAGCGAAGGCGGGACGTTCAAGGAAGTGATACCGCAGCTTGACAGAATAAAGGAGCTGGGCGTTGATATCGTGTGGTTTGCCCCTATTCATCCCATTGGCAAAAAAGCCAGAAAGGGTGACCTTGGATCGCCTTATGCCATAAGCGACTATAGGGCAGTAAATCCTGAGTTTGGAACAATTGAGGACTTTAAGGAATTGGTTAATGAGATACATGCCCGCGGTATGAAGTGCATAATCGATGTGGTTTACAATCACACATCGCCGGATTCTGTGCTTTTAGCCGAGCATCCTGAGTGGTTCTATCACAAGGCAGACGGAAGCTTTGGCAATCATGTGGGCGATTGGTCTGACATAGTTGATCTCGACTATGACAATAAAGAGCTGTGGGATTACCAGATTGAAACATTGAAGATGTGGGCGGATATAGTCGACGGATTCAGATGTGATGTTGCACCGCTTATTCCGCTTGATTTCTGGATGAAAGCCAGGAAGGAAGTGGCTGAGGTGCGCTCCGACTGTCTGTGGCTAAGTGAGTCAGTGGAGCCTGAGTTCCTTATAGCCTTGAGAGAGATGGGACTTAATGCTCTGTCTGATTCTGAGATATTCAGGGCGTTTGATATCAGCTATGAATATGATGTATACGGCAACCTTGTGGATTATGTGACAGGAAAAGGAAGCCTTGAGGAGTATGCTAAGGCACTTAACAGGCAGGAATACATATATCCTGATAATTATGTGAAACTGAGATTCCTTGAGAATCATGATCAGCCCAGGGCGGCGTTTTTGTTCCCGGATGAAATAAGTCTGATAAATGCTACAGCATTTCTGTTTTTCCAAAAGGGCATGACACTTCTGTACGCAGGACAGGAGTGCGCGGTAAGGCATCTGCCGAGCCTGTTCTACAAGGATACTGTAGAGTGGAATGACGAGTCGAATATAGATCTCACAGATCTGATGAAGACTCTGGCGAAAATAAAGAGGGCAGAGATATTTGCGGACAGTACCTACAGGGTAAGTGCTGCTGCGGAAGATGTGATCGCTGCAAAGCATAGCAAAGGCGATAAGTGGGCACTTGGAATATTCTCTCTTGCAGGAAGAGCAGCTACAGTGAGAGTGGATGTGCCTGATGGAGTATATGAGAACCTTATTGATGGCAGCAAGGCAGAAGTACTTCATGGAATGATAGTGACAGATGGACTGCCTGTGATCATCAGTAATTGACCTTTTATATTTGACGGAGGTAAAGGGCCATGAAAATCTCGAAGCAGGTAAAAAATATCATCTATATAGGGATCATAGTGGTGGCTGTGATCGCAATAATTGTTCTTGGCAGAGATTATCTGAAAAACAGAAGTAACACAGAGGAGATCAATACTGAGGATCTCCAGGTGACGGCAGTAAAGCCCAAGAAGGACAGGGTGCTTGTGACTGTGAGTACAGAGACGCTGCGGGACGGACTGGCAAATATGGGAATACTGCTGACGCAGGAGTACTATTTTACCCAGGTGGAGAGGTACACCAAGGAGAAGGATATTATCTCCGGATTGATAACAGCCTCATCTGAATTTATGTATAGCTATGAAGGCTCAGTCATGGCAGGAATTGATTTTGAGAAGATCAAGATCAGCAAGGATGAGAACTCCAAGACCATCACGGTTGATCTGCCGGAGTCGGAGATTCAGACAGTCGAGATAGATAAGGATACCTTCAAGATTTATTCGGAAAAGGAATCTATATGGAATCCTCTGAAGCTTGAGGACTACAACCTGTCGCTGGCAGAGTTTGAAAAGACGGCAAAGCAGAAGGCGCTGGACAGCGGAATCCTGGAGAGGTCTGATGAGCAGGCGCAGACTCTTGTAATGAACTTCATCAGGAATTTCCCGAGCGCTTCTGATTATAAGATTCAATTTGAGTAAAGGGGGACTGATATGGAATTAAAGAAAATCACAGCTGTGGTACTTCTGCTGCTGATAGCAGTGGTATCCTTTACTAAAATTGCCCCCTGGGCATCCGATGCGCAGAATCATACTCATTCAATAGAGCAGACTGAGAGTAAGATTTCTACTGTGATGACCTTATCAGCGGGTGCAGCAGCTACATCTGCTACATTATCGCTTCTTCCGGGGGATATGTGTACTCCCATCGCGGAGCAGATGGCTGAGCTTGCAAAGTATTTTCTTTTGATACTGAGTGCCCTGTATCTGGAGAAATTCATGATAACGCTCTCCGGATTTATAGTTTTTTCTTTCTTCATCCCTATAGCTTGTCTGATTCTGTGCGGCGCTGTCATATGGGAGAAAAAGAGCTGGGTTTCTTCAGCCGGTAAGATCGCATTTATCGGACTGGTTATCTTTATAATTGTGCCTGCCAGCGTGAGACTATCGGATATGGTTTATCAGACTCAGGCTACGAAGGTCAACAATACGGTTGAGAATTACAATGAACTTGATATAGAGGGGGACTCTGACGGAGGCTTCTTTAGCGAACTGTCAACAATCACGAGCGATACTGTGGACAGGGTTACTGAGTTCCTGGGAGGACTTTTGGAAACACTTGCTGTTATGATCGTGACATCATGTGTGATTCCGATATTGGTATTTGTTTTCCTTGTATGGCTTGTGAAGACGATATTTACTTCAAATACTCTGTCAATTGAAGCCGGAGGTTTTGATGCTTTAATGGGAAAATTTAAGAACAAAGAATAATTACTTAATGAGGAGGATCAAGAATGAACATCAGAAATTTTGAGAATGAAGAGAGAAAATTTGTCACCAGCAAGGGTAATTTCCATGTGCTGGAATATATGAGGGATACCAGTGTATCACCGGCGAATGCTGCAACCGAGTATTTCATGAGCAAGATGGGAGTACACAGAAGACAGGTGGTCATTGAGCTCAAGGATGATGAGTCGGCAATTATACAGGCTGGATCAATGCAGTGGATGGCAGGAAATGTTCAGGCAACCACAGGCATCAAGGGCGTGGGAGACCTCTTTGGAAAGATGGTAAAAGGTGCTGTTACCAAGGAGTCTGCTGTAAAACCTGAGTATGTGGGCAACGGTCTGCTGGTTCTCGAGCCCACCTATAAATTCGTTGTCCTTTTGGATGTAGGTGAGTGGGGAGCCGGAATCACTATTGAGGATGGTATGTTCCACGCCTGCTCCGGAACTGTAAGAAATACAGTTGTTTCACGTAAGAATCTGTCATCAGCAGCTCTCGGCGGCGAGGGATTCTTTAACTTAAGTCTGTCAGGAAATGGTGTGGCAGCTCTTGAAAGCAATGTACCATACGATGAACTGATTGAAGTTGAATTGAACAATGATACTCTGAAGATCGACGGTAATCTGGCAGTATGCTGGTCCTCAAATCTGGAGTTCACTGTTGAGAGATCCACCAAGACACTCCTTGGCTCTGCTGTCAGCGGAGAAGGCTTCGTAAATGTTTACCGCGGCACGGGAAAAGTGCTGATGAGCCCGGTTGCTCCGACAAGTTCGCTCTATGCTGCGACCAACACAATAGCAGCAAAGGCTGCAGCCGTTACAAGCAATACAATGGGACATTGAGAATTGGAAAAATCGAATACTGAAGCGTGTGATTATATTTCGAAGCAAAAATGCCTGACCGTTTGGGTCAGGCATTTTAAGTATAAAGGTTTTATTTGATTCAGTAATATCAATCAATAATCTGACCAAAGACAAATTTTCCTGTCTTTAAACCTGATTTCTTGAGTTTCTTTACAAGCTTGTTGTAATTCTTTTTATTCTTGGAATAAACAATGACCTTTGCCTTTTTCTTGGTCTTGTTGAATGCTTTGGTGCCTATTGTCTTGAGTTTATTTCCGTTGATCTTGATCTCTTTTAGTTTTGACGTGTTAGAGAAGGCTTCCTTGTCTATGGTCTTGAGGTTCCACATGGCAGACAGATCAAGGGTTTTAAGTGATTTCTGATTCTTGAATGCTCCTTTTTCTATCTTGGTGATGAAGTATACCTTGCCGTTTCTGCGGATGTAATTGTAACCGGAATAGCTTTTGAGCTTTTTGGTGGTGCGGGCGATGGTAGCATTGTTTTTCTCAAATCTGTATACGACGCCCTGATACTCTAATTCATTGGAATCGGATCTGTCTGTCAGTGACGAATTGCTGTCACCGGATTGAGAGGAATCATCAGAGCTGTCATCACCGGTGAGATTTCTGTAGTAGTCGATGTTGCCATCGATGACAAAGATACTCGTTCTGGTTCCTGTGAAAATACCCATTCCGGTTATTGTCACCTTGCCGAAGCCCGGTTTGATATTGTCTGTGTAACTCACTGTGTAGTCAACATTTTCGGTGAGAGTTTTCTGGTTATAGGTAACTGTGACAGGTGGCTTTATTTCAGATCCTGTGTAATCATACGTGTCATTTGCAAGTGTTACCTGACAGTTTGAGATATTCACCGGCTTTACGATTATTGGAAGAGATATGCGTCCGCCCAGGTAACTCGATACGGAAATGGAGGTCTGACCGACGCCCTTGGCTACGATTTCCTTGTTCTCTATTGTAGCTATTGAAGTGTCAGCTATGACAAAATCTCCCTTGGTATAATGTAAGGTAGAGTATAGGAGTCCGGTAGTTAGCTGATGAAGGGTTGTTTTATCAAACATCCTCTCAGCAAGCTTATCGGTATCAAAGGACTGACCGTATGTGATGGTTATGGGTGTGACCTCATTATCCAGAACTGTACGGAGGTACTTGGAATCCGTATCCTGGATATTTACAAGAGCGGATATCAGATTGTCGGTTAATACAGGAATATAGCTGTAATGTAAGCCGTCACTTTCGGAATATGACTGGAGTGGCTGGCTCAGGTTAGCAAAGCTCTGTACCCAGTAATCTTCGCCATCTCTTGTGAAATGAGCTATACCGATGCTGTTGAATCGTGAACTGAGCATGTTTCTTCTATGCCCCTGCCAGTTGTAGGACATGTTCTCTTCAAGCCATCCTGTGTAGGCACCTTCCGTTGTTATGGGACCGGAAGCTGCGTTCTCACCCCAATATCCAACTATTTCCGTGTAGGCTGTTGCGCACTCGGAACCGTCAGGTCTTGAATGGTCGGCGTGCATGGTGACGGATAATTCCATGGCTCTTTGCATGGCGATTCTTTCAAGACCATAATCATATCTGAGCTCAGGAAGAACGCCCAGATTTACGCGCTGTTCGTTTTCATTGAGCGCCCACGCATTTCCGCTTGTTCTGTATTCATTTATCATGTTCAGCATGGATCTGGCGGATTCATGATTGAAATAGCCGCCCACTTCGAATGTTATAGTACCGGCTGCATTTGCGTTTATTGCAGGTGATACGAGGAATAAAAATAGAAATGATATAGAACAGATTAAAAGACCCCAAAGTTTTTTCCTTCTTTGCATATTACCCTCCCTATGAATTTTTCAGAACTTTTCACGTCGATTATACTACTTCTTAATTAAATATAGTGAAGAAATTTTATGAAAAAGAAGATAAACTAGCCATTTTAATATCGGAGTTTTTTATGATATCATAGAAGGATAAAAATAGCGGTGATATGCGCTGCGAAATGGAGAGTCTTATGCCGAATAACAGGATAAAGTTAAAAGGAAAACTAAAGACATTTCTCTATATTTTCATATATCTGGGAGTGCTGCTGGCACTTGTGACAATAGCCGTCCTGACGGTAGATTTTACTGCGGGTCTGATAGTTGCGGCTTTTGCACTGCTGTATTTCATGGCTGTGCTCTATCTGGATTTTTATAACAAGCCTATCATAATGAATGAGCTCATAAGCTTCGCCACTGAGTATGGCCAGATACAGAAGCGTCTGCTTAGGGATCTCGATCTACCCCATGCGCTTCTTGACGACAACGGCAAGGTGGTCTGGACCAATGTGGCTTTTGAGAGGGCGGTTCATCAGGACAAGGGATATCACAAATCCATAACTGTGCTGTTCCCTTCGATCACTACTGACAGATTCCCTGTAGGTGACGAGGAGGTTCACTATGACGTCACCTTCGAGGAGAGTTCATATGTTCTCAAGATGAAGAAGATATCGCTGAATGAGATGGCATCCAACAGTGACATCATTGATGCCACAGGATACGAAGGATTCCTCATCGCGGTCTATCTCTTTGATGAGACGGCTCTTAGACTGGCTATAAATGAGGTCGATTCTCAAAGTCTGGCTGCGGGTCTTATTTATATAGATAACTATGACGAAGCTCTTGAGAGTGTTGAGGAGGTCAGAAGGTCGCTCCTGACAGCGCTCATCGACAGAAAGATTAACAAGTATATCGCGACCTGTGATGGTATAGCCAAGAAGATAGAGAAGGATAAGTACTTCATAGTAATGCCTAAGAAATCGGCCCAGTATCTGAAGGAAGTCAGATTCGATATTCTGGAGGATGTAAAGACCGTCAACATAGGTAATGAGATGGCGGTTACACTTAGTATAGGAATGGGTCTGGACGGACTTTCATACTCACAGAATTACGAGTTCGCACGAAATGCCATTGACCTTGCTCTTGGACGCGGCGGAGATCAGGCTGTTGTAAAGACTCCGGATGAGATCATGTACTTCGGAGGAAAGAGTCAGAAGGTTGAAAAGAGCACACGTGTAAAGGCGAGAGTTAAGGCACATGCGCTTAAGGAGATCATCGACGGTAAGGATACTGTTATCGTTATGGGACACAGGATCGGCGATGTTGACAGCTTCGGTTCCGCAGTCGGTATCTACAGAATGGCCAAGACTCTGGACAGAAAGTGCCATATCGTACTCAATGATGTGACCAATTCAATGAAGCCGCTGGTGGATCTGTTCAAGGATAATCCGGAGTACGAGTCGGATATGATCATAAACAATCAGCGTGCCATCGATATTGCAGGCAATAATGCGGTTCTGGTCGTGGTCGATGTCAATAAGCCAAGTATCACCGAGTGTCCGGAGCTACTTAGATTCTGTAAGTCAATTGTGGTACTGGATCATCACAGACAGGGTACTGAGGTAATTGAAAATGCGACGCTTTCCTATGTGGAGCCTTACGCATCAAGTGCCTGTGAGATGGTATCGGAGATACTGCAGTATATAGATGAATCGGTGAAGATAAGACCTGAGGAAGCAGACAGCATGTACTCAGGAATCATGGTAGACACCAACAACTTTATGAACAAGACCGGTGTCAGAACCTTTGAGGCAGCAGCATTCCTCAGAAGAAACGGTGCGGATGTCACCCGTGTAAGAAAGCTCTTCAGAGAGGACGCAGCTGAGTACAAGGCTAAGGCCGATGCAGTAAGTCAGGCAGAGATCTATCGCGGAGCATATGCTATTTCGGTCTGCCCGGCAGATGAACTCCAGAGTCCTACAATAGTAGCTGCTCAGGCTGCGAATGAACTGCTGAACATCAAGGGCGTAAGAGCCAGCTTTACTCTGACTGAATATCAGGGGCAGGTCTACGTCAGTGCCAGATCAATTGATGAGGTCAATGTACAGATAATAATGGAGAAGCTCGGAGGAGGCGGACATATAAGTTCTGCCGGATGTCAGTTTGAGGGCATAAGTCCCAATGAGGCGATCAGTATGCTTAAGAATCAGATTGATACCATGATCGAAGCCGGAGAGCTCACCTGAAATTAAAAATAGTATTAGAGGAGGAAGTGTTATGGAAGTAATTTTGTTGGAGGATGTAAAGAGCCTTGGAAAAAAGGGTGATATTGTAAAAGTCAGTGATGGCTATGCATCAAATTTTATTCTGCCCAAAAAGCTCGGAGTAGAAGCTAATAAAGCCAATCTGAATAATCTCAAGAATCAGCAGAAGAGAGATGCAAAGGAAGCACAGGAGCTTCTCGAGAGCATGCAGGCATACGCCAAGGAAATAGAGAAGGTAACGGTTAAGCTCACCATGAAGGCCGGTGAGGGCGGAAGAGTATTCGGTTCCGTATCTTCCAAGGAAATAGTACAGGAAGCAAAGAAACAGTTCGGGCTTGAGCTTGATAAGAAAAAGGTACAGCTCCCTGAGCCTATCAGAAGCTTTGGCACTACAGAGGTACCGGTTAAGCTTCATCCTCAGGTTACTGCAACACTCAAGGTATCTGTTACGGAGGCTTAAGTATGCCCGAAGAAAATGTTTTACAGCGCACAATGCCGAACAGTCTTGAGGCTGAGCAGTCGGTAGTCGGTTCAATGCTCATTGATAAAGCGGCTATACAGACTGCATCGGATCTGCTGCGACCGGAGGATTTCTATAATCAGCAGCTGGGTCTGTTGTTTGAGGCTATGGTTGATCTCTACAAAGAAGGTACACCTGTAGATAACGTTACACTTCAGAATCATCTGAAGTCCAAGAATGTACCGCCTCAGGTCTACAATATGGATTATATCCTGAGCATAGCCAGCAATGTTCCGACCTCAGCCAATGTAAAGTATTATGCGGATATAGTTTATGAGAAGAGTAAAGTAAGAAATCTCATTCATTCATGTCAGGATATTATTAACGATTGCTATCAGGACAACACAGAGCTTGAAGCGCTGATGAATGACACTGAGAAAGAGATATTCAAGATTACGCAGCTCAGTAACAGCTCTGATTTTGTTCCTATCAGTGAGGTCGTAATGAATGCCCTCAACAGGATAGAGCAGGCGAGTAAGATGCAGGGTACTGTTACAGGTCTTGCTACAGGTTTTACCGATCTTGATTATAAAACAGCAGGTTTCCAGCCTTCAGACCTTATACTTATAGCGGCGCGTCCTTCAATGGGTAAGACTGCATTTGTACTGAATATTGCTCAGTATATGGCATTTCATCAGGATAAAACTGTTGCGGTATTTTCGCTGGAAATGTCAAAGGAGCAGCTGGTCAACCGTCTGATGTCAATGGAATCCCATGTTGATTCACAGCATATCAGAACCGGTGACATGTCCGATGGAGATTGGGAGAATCTTATTGAGAGTGCAGATGTTATCGGAAGGTCGCATCTCATTATAGATGATACGCCCGGCATTTCTATCCAGGAGCTCCAGTCTAAGTGCAGAAAATATAAGCTGGAACATAATCTGCACATTATTATGATCGACTACCTGCAGCTCATGAGCGGCAGCGGTAAGAGATCCTCTGAGTCGAGACAGCAGGAGGTCTCAGAGATCTCAAGAGCGCTTAAGGCTCTTGCACGTGAGCTCAATGTGCCTGTGGTTGCATTGTCACAGCTCTCGCGTGCTGTTGAATCGAGACCTGACCACAGACCGATGATGTCGGATCTCCGTGAATCCGGAGCTATTGAGCAGGATGCTGATATGGTCATGTTTATCTACAGAGATGACTATTATAATAAGGATTCTGAGAGGAAAGGTGTTTCCGAGATAATTATCGCTAAGCAGAGAAATGGCCCGATCGGTACCGTGGAACTGGCATGGCTTCCTCAGTACACGAAGTTCGCTAATCTCGAGCAGTCACGTCGACATGATGATTGATTCGGAATATTGTTTCTGAATGTTTTACAGAGAACAGTGTAGGTGACGACTGTTCTTGAGAATAAGTAAAAAGCATAGAAAAACGGCTGCCGTATTGGATAAATCCAACGGGCAGCCGTTTTTGTTTACAAATTCAATTATCAGCCCTGAGAAATAGCTGAAACAGGGCACTGAGCTGCGCAAGAACCGCAATCGATGCATGTATCAGGATCGATGTTGAACTGTGTGTCGCCCTGAGAAATAGCTGAAACAGGGCACTGACCTGCGCATGATCCGCAGCTGATGCAAGAATCACTAATAACGTATGCCAT
>JAEEGL013980694.1_pt1 | contig 13461 bp, 12 predicted proteins | sample 9134231 | NCBI WGS metagenome assembly JAEEGL01 (sample SAMN16246548, study PRJNA631951) | gut metagenome | biome: gut microbiome; feature: rumen; material: fiber-attached | host: Bos | place: Iran: Karaj | collected 2018-10 | reverse complement strand
TTGCCCAAATTCAAGCATTACATAGTTTGAGATATCTACTACATTATTAATTGGTCTAATTCCAGAAGCTATTAATCTTTTCTTAATAAAATCTGGACTTTCTTTAATAACAACATTAGTAACTTTTTTAGCATAGAATAAAGAACAATTTTCTGTTTGAATATCTAAATTGAATTCTTTAGAAAAGTCGTCTTTAGTATCTTTATGCGATAAATCTATATCCTTAACTTTGTTTCCATATAAAGCACCAACTTCATAAGCCATACCCAAAATTGAAAGTAAATCTCCTCTATTTGCAGTAAGTTCAAAATCAATTACTTCATCATCTAAGTTAAGATATTTAATTGGGTCTTCTCCAACAACTGCATCATCGCCAAGCTCTGCAATTCCTTCAATATCTTCTGGCTTTAAGTATTTATGTTCTAATCCAAGTTCTTCAATTGAACAAAGCATTCCAAAAGATTCAACTCCACGAAGTTTTCCTTTTTTGATTTCTCCACCTGGAAGTTTAGCACCAATCATTGCTACTATTACTTTAATTCCGACTCTTGCATTAGGTGCCCCACAAACTATTTGAAGTGGCAAGTTCTCGCCAACATCTACTTTACAAATATGTAAATGGTCAGAATCTGGATGCATCTCACATTCTAATATTTTACCTATTGTAAGGCCACTTACTTTAATTAGCTTTCCAGCTTCATCATACTCGTTTCCAATATTTGTCATATCTTCACCAAGTTTTACACAATCAACATCAGCTGGAATATCTATATAGTCTTTTAAGAAATTTAAACTTAATTTCATTTTATATTCTCCTCCTTAATTTAATTCATCAACTAACGTTTGCAAATAATACATATATGCAAAACGTTAGTGATATATCAATAGAGCATTGCGCTAAGCAAAAGCGGTTTTCTTCGGGAAGAAGAAAATCCCCTTTTGCGGATAGCAATGCGACTATTATTCAGCTTCGTCAAATTGCTTTAAAAACCTTATATCATTACCATATATAAGACGAATATCTGGAATGTTATATCTAAACATTGCAAGTCTATCTAATCCTGTTCCAAAAGCAAATCCTGTGTATTTGTCTGGATCATATCCTCCCATACGAAGTACATTTGGATGTACCATACCAGCTCCTAAAAGCTCTATCCAGCCTGTTCCTTTACATAGTGAGCATCCTTTTCCTCCACATTTAAAGCAGCTGACATCTACTTCACAAGATGGCGATGTAAATGGGAAATAACTTGGTCTAAATCTTACTTTTGTATCTTCTCCTAATAATCTCCTAGCAAATATCTCTAAAGTACCCTTTAAATCTGCAAGTGAAATATCTTTATCTATTACCAAACCTTCTACTTGTCCAAATTGATGAGAGTGAGTTGCATCATCATCTCTTCTATATGTTTTACCTGGACAAATTACTCTAATAGGAGATTTTTCTTTATTTGCTTGCATTATTCTTGATTGTGCACTTGATGTTTGAGTACGAAGAAGATATTCATCATCAATATAGAATGTATCTTGTGCATCTCTTGCTGGATGGCCAACATAGTAGTTTAATAGTCTAAAGCAATGTTCATCGTCTTCTAATTCTGGACCATCTACAACGTCATATCCCATTGATACAAACAAGTCTTCAACTTCTTCAATTATTCTATTAAATGGATGCTTAGAACCCATTTGAATTTTGTTTGAAGGAAGCGAAATATCTATAGTATCTTCTTTTAATTTAGCAAGAATTCTTTGTTCCTCAAATTTAGATTTTGCAACTTCGAATTTTTCATTAAAAGCTGTTTTTAGTTCGTTCATTTGCATACCGAACTCTTTTTTATGCTCTGCTGCAACATCTTTAATACCAGCAGCAAGTTCTGTTATTATTCCTTTCTTTCCTTGGTAGGCAACTTTTAAATCATTAAGTTCTTGCATATTCTTAACTTCTTCGAACTTTTTAGCTAGTTCTTCTTTGATTTGTTTAAGTTTTTCATCCATTTTAATTTCTCCTTTTTATCATAATAAAAGTCCCAACCAAATGCATCGCATTTGATTGGGACGAATTGACTTTTATTCGCGGTACCACCCAAATTCTAATTTTTGAAATTAGCACTCATTTTATGATTTAACGCATCATTTACGTTTTGCTCTAATATTTGAAATTCACAAATTAACTCACTTTAGAAGGCTTTCAGCTGGTAACCTTCCTCTCTAATAAAGGTTTTTAATTTGCTACTATATAATATTTTCATCACAAAATCTTTAATTATATTAATACCATTTTTGAGTTTTGTCAACCATTAGAAGGTATATTTTGGCCCTAAAATAACAGTAAAGTCCACCTCAACATCAGGCTCTTTAGCTACTTCATACTTTTTAATACCCACTAAATTTCCAATCTTATCTAAGTATTCATATCCGCTCTCAGATGCAACATAAGAAATAACCCTAGATAAACTATCTTCGCTATTAATATTTCCTACTCTTACAACACTATATCCTTCTTCATTAAGTTTATTAACAACTTTATCAAATGTGCTATACTTTGCGCCATTGTTTAATACTTCTATTCTAATAGTATCTCCACTTTGAATTTCTCTTAGTGTGTTTTTAGCTTCTTCCAATTCCTTTTTAAGTTCTTCAACATCTTGCATATTAGTTTCACTAAAGAACATTTCATCGATTAATTCTTTTGCCTTTTCTTCATCCATAAAGAAATATGAAACTCCATTTGAAGCATATCCTCCTGCACCTGGAAGAGTTTCCATTCTAACTCTATCGCCTTCAAATGCCAAAGCATCATCAAAGTATTTAGTAACTACATCCTGAGTAACATCTGTTTTAACATTATCAAATACGATTTCAACAAAAGATTTTGCTTTTAATATGTTTTGTGGTTCCAAGCATCTTGCTATCATCGCTTTTATAAATGCTTGTTGTGTTTTTATTCTATCTTCGTCACCTTTTACATACCCTGTGCCATTATTGTTCTTTCTAAATCTAACAAATTGCTCTGCTTTCTTTCCATCAAGTTTTTGATATCCTTTGTTTAAATGAATATGTAGGTCCTGATAAGGGTCATCATAATTCATATTAATTGGTACATCAACATACACACCATCTAATTTATCTACTACTTCTCTTAATAGCTTAGTTTTAAAAACTACATAGTAATCTGCTTTTACTCCAGTTAATTTTTCAACTGCTTCAACAGTCTTTTCTGGCTTTCCGCTATACCAAGCATATACTGAGTTAATCTTTCTATCTGAATCATCATATTTAGTATCTCTAGGAATTGATAGTAAAGAAACTTCTCTTGTATTTGGGTTATATTGCCCAAGCATTATAAAGTCTGTAAGGGCTCCATTTACACCTAAAAACAAACACGAAACTTTTGGTTCCAAATCTGTTTTGGTACTTGTAATAATTCTTTTATCTCCACTATATGTAATAACTTCGGTTTTCTCTTTGGACCATCTAGTATAATAAAAATATCCAAAAGCAACAGCGCACACTAGAACAAGACATACTACAATAACAATTAGTATGCGTAGCAAAATTTTCAAAAATTTACCCATTATATTTTTTTACTCCCTTCAAACTCCTACTTAAACAATATTTGAATTATTATGTTATTATCAAACATTACACTTGCAAACATTGATGATTTAATTGCATCAATTACAAAATCTATATTTGTTATTGATGAAACAAATGTCAAAATTGCAAATACAAGATACATATTTAAAAATCCTATTATAGCCCCTAATGTCATTCCTAAAATTTCATTAAGTTGCTTTAAAACTGGTAGTTTAGTCATTCCTCCCAATACCAAAAGTGCTATTGAAAGTGTAACTTTAACTAATACATATATTATTATTAGACTAAGTAATTTCATAATAAGTTCCGACACTTTTTTAGCTATTTCGTGTCTAATATTATTTTGAATATCGGCTACATTTAAACTGTTAGAAACAACAGTTGGTAAGTCTTCAAGAATATCACTTATAGCACGTCCTTCTTTACTCTCGGCTGTAGCTGGAAGTTCAGCTATATCTTCATTTTGTATTTCGGTATCTCCCGAAGGATCATAATTCATTATTTTTTCTTCAATCCAGTCATCTATACTAGTATTCTCTGCCAAAATAACAGACAATGGATTATAAAAAGCAAGTGCCAAAGCAATGGCTACAAAAAATGACAAAAAGCTTATTACTGCTTTTATGAATCCCATTTTGTATCCAACGAAGCCAGCTATCGCAATAACAATTATTAGAATAATATCCATTATATTAAACATGATTTCCCTCAATTCTACTAGATTTTTACTACCCTAATTGAATTTCTAAACATCAATGCTATTTCTTTACCATCCGAAAAAATATTCATTCCAGTCAACGCTTCATTAATTGAAATTTTATTTCTTAAATGGCCATTTTTTATTATCCAAATTTCATTTCCAAAATTTAAAGCGACCGTGTTTTCATAAATATCTATATCTTGTGGAAATTCACTAAAAGCAACCGATTCTGTGGAATCATTGCCATAAAAAACTATCTCATAATCATTTGTTGGGTCATCATTTTCTTTAATTACGATAGCTTTATTATCTCCATCAACATAGGCATTAATAACACGTTCTTTTTCGTATTCTACTAGAAGATTAGCATTTTTATTTAAAGAATTAACCTCATAAATTCCAATATCTGTTTTTACTAAAATATTGTTATTATGGCTTTTAATATCAACTATAACACCACCAAGCGGTAATTCAATATCATTTGCCTCTCTACTAATACAATCAATGCACTTTATTTTAGATTTAACTTTTATACCAGAGCTATCAACTTCACCAATATATAAATACTTATCGTTTTCACTCATTTGTGCACAAGTTGCATAAGAGTTAGCTAGATATGTTGCAAGGATTTCTTCGCCGTCTTGTTTATATACTTTAATACCCGTTTTATAGCCAATTTGCGAATATAAAAGAATCACATATCCATTTTTATCAACATAGATTGATTTAGGTATAACATCCAAATTTTGGCTATGTATTATCTCATTATTCTTTACAAGTATAAATTGCTTTGAATCATCTATGTATAGCACTGAATATATTCCATTCGAATTATATAAAAAGTCTGAAATTGTGGTACTTTTCTTAGATTGCATAGTACTATTATTGTATATTTTGAAATCCTCTTTTGTGCAAACACATAAAAATTTTCTACCAAAACATGCCAATGATTGTTCAGAATCAATTTCTGTATAGCTGTCTATATAACTCCAAATGTCACCCTCAACTATCTTTTCTATTTGATCATGATAATGAAATCCAAGAAATGCAAATGCCAAAAAAAGTATAGTAATAACAATGACAATTATCACATATTTCTTATTCATAACGTCTCCTTAAAAACGTACAAAATATTACATACAATTATATCATATTTATATTATTAATCAATTGAAAACCTTCTTAAAGCAAAAGTAATAAAAAAGATTATACTTGATACCAAAACAATTGTCGGACCAGTTGAAATTCCTGCAATATAAGAAATAACAAGTCCCAAAACACCTGAAATTACAGATATTAAAACTGACCATAAATGATATTGCCTCATATTTTTAGAAATATTTCTACTTGAAGCAGCAGGTAATATTAATAAAGAATTAATAATTAAAATTCCAATCCATTTTATAGATAGCATAACTATCGTTGCAATTAGTATCACAAATAGATTTTCCATTAATTGAACTTTTATACCTTTACTTTTAGCCAAAGAAGAATTGACAGATATTCCCAAAAGTTTATTAAAGCAAAGTCCCCACAATGCTCTAATTACTATGGCTATTGCCAATAAAAGAACTATTTATTTTGGAATGATATTTAGTATATCACCAACTAAATAATTAGATATCTGTGTATAATTTCCATTTTGCGTTAATATAACTAATCCTAATGCAATTGACGTAGACGAAAAAACACTTATTATTGTATCTTTTGATGATATCCTTGAATCATTTATTTTATTAAGTAGTATTGAAAATAGAATTGCAAATAAAATAAGGGAAATTGTATTATTAGATATTCCGAAGAAGCATTCCAAGTGCAATTCCAGTATATGCACTATGTCCGAAGAGCCTCAGAGAAAAATGCCATTTTATTATTTACAATCAAAGTCCCAATAAGTCCAAATATTGGAGTAATAATTAATATAGCAAATAATGCATTTCGCATAAATTCATAATCAAACATGTTTTTCACCTCTAACCATATAATTATTACACATTTCCAAATGTTTCTATAAATATATCTGATTTAAACACTTCTTCTGGTGTACCTTCAGATACTATTTTCTTATCTATCATAACAACTTTATCAGCATATTTTCTAACGTACTCAAAATCATGCGATACAAGGATTACAGCTAAATCATGATTCTCTTTTAATGTATTTATGCTACTATAAAATTGTTCTTTTCCATTTTTATCCATACCAGAGATTGGTTCATCAAGTATTAATAAGTCAGGATATGGAATAGTTGCTATTGCCATCATTACTCTTTGAAGTTCCCCACCAGACAATCTAGATACTTTGCTATCTATTAATTCTTCTGCACCAAACTCCTTTAAATGTTCCTTTATTTCTTCATAAAGTTTTTTATCCTTTATGAGAAAAACTGGCTTATTAGAGCAAAAAGATGCAGCCATATCATAAACAGACATTGGCGAATTTTCTACATTAATTTTTTGAGGAACATATCCTATTTTGATTTTCTTTTCCTTTTTATCGCTAGTTCTAAAAACTATATTTCCTTCATGCTTTATTTCACCTAGAATTGCACGTAGCAAAGTAGATTTTCCTGCCCCATTTTTGCCAATAATAGCAGTTATAGTGCCACAATGAATATGTAGACTAATATCGTCTAATATCACCTGCTTTCCAGCAGCAAAAGATATATTATTTATTTTTGTACAGCACTCTCCACAACTTTGTGCCACTATAGTTCACCCCCATTTTATTTAAAAGCTTTCTCTAAAACTTCCAAATTCTTTTCCATAATATTTATATATGCATCTTTTGTTAGTTCTCCTGTAACGACTGGATCCAATTCAAATACTTTAATACCAGTTTCTCTAGCAATTGTATCTGCAGCTGTTTTAGAATATTGTGGCTCTGTAAAAATGGCATTAACATTTTTGCTATTAATTTCATCGATTATATTTGCTACGTCCCTACTACTTGGATATGTACCTGGCTCTCTTTCTATTATAGAAACGACGTTTAAATCAAATTCTTCAGCAAAATAGTCAAACGCCTCATGAAAAGTAACTATATTTTTATTAGATACATTATCTAAAGTATCATGCATTTTTTGCTTTAGTTCAGATAATTTAAAAACATAGTCTATAGTATTCTTTTCATAAATCAAAGCATTTTTAGCATCTAACTTACAAAGTTCATTTTTAATATTATTTACTTGTTCAATGTATAAAGAAATAGAAACCCAGTAATGCGAATTAATACCATGATCATGATTATTATGATGATCCTCTTCTTCTTCATGGTTATGCCCTAATAATTCTTCATGATTTTCTAAAAGACCCTCACTAGCATTTATTACTTTTAGATTCTCATAAGTAGATACTGCTTTATCAATAAAATTTTCCATTCCATCGCCATTTATTACCAAAATATCTGCATCACTTAACTTAACCATGTCCTGCGTAGTAATTTGATAATCATGTAAACATCCTGTAGTTTGACTTGTCAAATTAACTAATTTAACATTTTCTACACCATCTACAATATTAGCGGTAGCAATATACATAGGATAAAAAGAAGTAACAATATTAACTTGCCCCTCTTTTTTAACATTGTTTTCGTTGCAAGAACACAAGACTAACATTATTAACATTAAACATAAAAAATAGCCAATTTTTTTCATATTTTGCCCCTTCTATAAGCCACTCATTAAACAAAAATTATATCATTTTCCCGCAATTATGTCAACGTGAAAATGCCTATTTCAAGCTATTTTTAAGCTGAAAATGCCTTAAATGGTATGTGCATTTTTGAAAAGAGGGGAACTTTAGCGGGGTGGCTGGTCTTTTCAAAAATACACATACCATTTAAAAGTAAATTATAAGCTTAAAAAAGCGCCCTCATGGGCGCCCTAATATTATTTTTGTTTAATCATCCAAGCAGCATCATAAACATCTTCTGCTCCAAAAAGAGAAGTTCCAGCAACAATAACGTTCGCTCCTCTTTCAATTACTTTAATAGCATTCTCTTTTGTAATTCCCCCATCAACCTCAAGCATTCCATCAAAGCCCATTTCACGAACTTTCTCAATTTTATTTAACGTTGATTCAATAAGTTTTTGTCCACCAAATCCTGGTTCAACGGTCATAACTAAAACCAAATCAACTTTATTAATAATGTTTCTTAAAAAGCTAATCGTAGTATTAGGCTTAATCGCAATTCCAACCTTGGCTCCCATCCTTCTAATCTCACGACTAATGTCGTAAAACTTTTCCATATCAAGCTGCATTGTCTTATTATTAATTAATGTCTCAATATGAAAAGTAATTATACTTGCACCAATATAATTAATAATCTCATGCAAAGGATCTTCAACCATTAGATGAACGTCAAATGGCTTATTTTCAATTCTTTTATTATCCTTAAACATTTTAATACCATCTGTTCTATTGGGAACAAAAATGCCATCCATTACATCAATATGAATAAAATCCAACAAACCGTCTACCTCTGTTATCTTACTATGAACCTCTAGTGGATTTACATTAAGTATGGAGCCAGATAGCTTAATCTCTCCATATTTAAAACCTTCCAAAAACTTCACCACCTATAAAAAACTTACCTTTTCTTACTATCTTTTAATAATTGGTAGAACTTGCAGTATCTATCGTATCTTCCTTGATCTATTTTTCTATCTAATACAGCCTTCTTAACGCCACACTTTTTCTCTTTTATATGTGAGCAGCCTCTAAATTCACAATTAGAAATAAATGGACTAAATTCAACGTAATACTTATCTAATTCACTAAACGAAACATCTTTCATTTCATAAGTAGAAAATCCGAGGCGTATCTGCTATATATGTTTGATTTGCTATTTTAAATAATTCAACAAATTTTGTAGTATGTTTTCCTCTTTCGAGTTTTGAAGAGGTTTCTCCTTCTTCAGTAACATCTTCTCCAAAAATATTGTTAGTAAGTGTTGATTTACCTACTCCAGAATTACCTGTAAATGCTGTAATTTTATTTTGTAGTAGTATTGCTAACTTTTCTATTCCTACACCATTTTTTGCATCAGTAGTAACAACTTGATACCCTATTTTTTCATATACTTTAGTTATTTCTTCGTAATCATCTTTTAAATCAATTTTATTAATACAAATTATTGGAAGAACAGAATTCTTTTCAGCCATAATTAATTGCTTATCTAAAAGCTCTAAATCAGGCTTTGGATTTGCCGTTGAAACAACAATAATAAGTTGATCTATATTAGCAATTGGTGGCCTTTCAAATGAATTCTTTCTAGGATAAACCTTATCAATAACATCATTATTAATCTCGACGCTGTCCCCAACAACAATATTTGTTTTTTTGAATTTAAAAACACCTTTTGCTCTATAATTATTAACACCTGCGATAGTATCAACTTTATATATATCAGAGTTAATTTTAATTACAATACCTTTTATCGTTATCACTTCTTTCGTACTACTATTCAATTACTTGCTCTGAACTTAATTCATTATCAACATAGACTTTAAGCTTACCTGTTGCATCTGCAGGATACTTAACATTTAATATTCCTTCACTTCTTGAATGCTCTTCACTTGGTAGTATGACAGTTCTATTTCTAATATCACCATCTAATTCAACTCTTATAATAAATTTTTCTTTTGATCCCAAATTAGATAAAACAATACTCATAACCTTATAATCATCATTATTACCTGGGTTTGGAACTACACTAGGAATAACATTATTATTTCCTTCTGTGCCTTCTTGTCCATTTACATATTCATTTGAAGGAATAATTTCAATAACTTCAGTTTCATTTTTACCATGATTTAGTCTATTAATATAGAATTTAACTGTCGTACCCATCTTGACTTCTTTATCAGGCTCTGGAGATTGCCATAAAATTGCTCCTTCTGACTCTCCTGAATTTTCTGCATAATGTTTTTCTGCAACTAGTTCTAATACTTGAAGAGCTTCTAGCATTTCTTCTTCAGTACTATATCTAGAAAGATCTGGTACTACAACAATGCCATTTTCTCCACCAGTACTAACATAAATTGTGATTGTATCTCCCTGTAAAGCAGTTTCACCTGCTTTAGGAGATTGCCTTATGACTTTGCCTGCAAGTACATCTGAACTTTCTTCTTCGACAACTTCAACTTTTAATCCTTGATTTGCAAGAATTGTAGTAGCTGATGTTATTGAACAAGATGTAACATCTTCAACTTCAACTTGTGGTAATCCTTTACTAATTGTTACACTAATAGTTGAATTTACTTCTGCTTTTTCTCCAGATTCAATACTTTGTTTAATAACGTAATTCTTTGGAAGCGTACTTTCTTCTTCTTTTAATTTTTCTATCTTAAATCCAGCTGCTTCTATCTTTTGTTTTGCAGACTCAAAAGAATTGCCTATTACTCCTGGAACAACCTTTAATTCTTTATTTCCACCAAACATGTTATTCATAAGAGCAAACGCTGCAAAAGCTACAGCAGCAAATATCAATAACAATACTAACAGTCTTATTAAAATAACTTTTCCTAAACTCTTTTTCTTTTTTCTCTTAATATTCTTAGCTTTCGTATCATCTTTTTGCACATTATTCACCGTCCTCGTTGCCATTTGTTTATTTATTATAGGAACTTTTTGAGTGGCAAAAACTTCATCTTTAGAAAGTACATGTCCAACGCTAGTAGTATCTGGCATTTGAATTATTTTTTGTAAATCTTTATACATATCACTTGCTGTCATGTATCTACTGCCTACTTCTTTTTGCATTGCTTTCATAATAATATCATTAAGGCCCTTAGGAATATCAGAAACAATGCTAATTGGCTCTTCAGGTGTATCTTTTAAATGCTTCATAGCTATTGATACTGCTGTATCCCCATCAAAAGGAAGCTTTCCTGTGACCATTTCATAAAGAACAACGCCTAATGAGTAAATATCAGATTTTTCATCAGTATATCCACCTCTTGCGTGTTCAGGTGAAAAATAATGAACACTTCCAAGAGAATTAGAATTAGCATTTATAGTAGATGAAGAAACTGCTTTTGCAATTCCAAAATCTGTAATCTTAGCAACATTATCCTTGGTCATTACTATGTTATGTGGTTTTATATCTCTATGGATAATATGATTTTTGTGTGCAGCTGAAAGACCAGATGCAATTTGAGAAGCTATTTTGCAAGCTTCTTGCCATGGCAATTTACCTTTTTCATTAATAATATCTTTTAATGTTTTTCCCTCAATTAGTTCCATAACGATATAATGAATATCGCCTTCATTGGCAACATCATAAATAGAAACAATATTCGGATGAGAAAGTGCAGCAGCACTTTGAGCTTCAATTTGAAACTTTCTAATGAATTCTTCATCATTAGCATACTCATCTTTTAAAACTTTAACAGCAACATATCTATTTAAAGTTTTGTCTTTAGCTTTATAAACAGTTGCCATTCCGCCTTTACCAATTTTTTCTACTATCTCATATCTCTTACCTAATAATTTTCCAACTAATTCCATAAGTATAAAACCTCCAAAATTTAATTTGCTATTTAAAATAGTTCACGTTTAGCAAATTAATTAGAAATTATTATTGCACTAACATTATCTATTCCACCATTATCATTAGCTGCCTCAATAAGCTTATTGCAAGCAACAGTGATATCAAATACATTTTTCATAATTATTTCATAAATATACTTATCATCAAGCATATTTGTAAGACCATCACTGCATATTAGAATGATGTCGCCCTTGACAAATCCTTTAGTAATAATATCAGGACTAATTTTTTCTTCAACGCCAATTGCTTTTAGCAAAACATTCTTTTGTGGATGCATTTTAGCTTCCTCTAGTGTAATGCTACCTTCTTTAACTAACGCTTGAACATATGAATGATCTTTTGTTATTTGTCTGAATACATTTTGTCTAATTCTATATACCCTGCTATCACCAACATGACCTATGTACATTCGTCCTCTATATATTAAAACAACTATTAACGTTGTACCCATTCCTTTATACTTTGGAACATCTCTCGAAAGACTAAATACTTTTTTATTTGCCTCAACAATTGCTTTCCTAACTAATCCTTCAAGTCCTACTTTATCGCGCTCTATTTTAATAAAATTATTCCTAATATATTCTTTTACGGTCTTAGCGGCAACTTTGCTTGCTTCTTCACCAGCATTGGCTCCACCCATTCCGATCAGCTAAAATAAAAAGTTTTATTGCCTCATTTTCGCTTGGAATAATTATATAATCTTCATTTTTTTCTCTCTTTAATCCAATGTCTGAAACTCCATAAAAAAGCATTAATTACATCACCCCTCTCTCAAAGATGTTTAATATAATTAATAAAAAAATACTACAAGTATATTATATATTTATTATTTTTTATTGTCTACAAATTATCTTGCTTTTCACTTCTTACTAATTGACCACATGCAGCGCTAATGTCTGAGCCAAGCTCTCTTCTGATTGTTGCAACAATTCCTTTATCATTTAATCTATCTCTAAAAGCCATTATTTTTTTTGTAGAACTTTTTTCATAAATTCCATCTTTAATTTTATTAATTGGAATTAAATTAACATGACATAGCATTCCTTTTAAAAGCTTTGCAAGATGATCTGCATCATCTAATGAATCATTAACACCATCAACAAGTGCATATTCAAAAGTAATTCTTCTATTTGTTTTTTCAATGTAATACCTGCAAGCATCTATCACTTCTTTAATGCTATATTTTTTATTAATTGGCATCATTGATGTACGAACTTCATCTCTACTGCTGTGTAATGATATGCACAAATTGCATTGCAAATCATTTTCGTCAGCTAGTTGAATTATTTTAGGAACCAGTCCACAAGTAGAAATGCTTATATGTCTCGCACCAATATTTAATCCTTTAGGATCGTTGATAATATGAATTGCCCTCATAACATTTTCATAATTATCTAAAGGTTCTCCTATTCCCATAAAGACAACATTTGAAATTTTAACTTCTGCTTGTTTTTGAATTTCCAATATTTGAGAAACAATTTCTCCAGCAGTTAAACTTCTGACAAAGCCAATCCTTGCAGATGCGCAAAAGTTGCAACCCATTTTGCATCCAACTTGATTTGATACACAAGCTGAATATCCAAACTTGTATTGCATCAATACACTTTCAA
>JAEEGL012364302.1_pt1 | contig 13461 bp, 6 predicted proteins | sample 9134231 | NCBI WGS metagenome assembly JAEEGL01 (sample SAMN16246548, study PRJNA631951) | gut metagenome | biome: gut microbiome; feature: rumen; material: fiber-attached | host: Bos | place: Iran: Karaj | collected 2018-10 | reverse complement strand
TGCATGACCGCATTCATAAATGCTGTGTTGGAACATGGTCATTTGCTGATCTTTTGGCACGAGGCTGTAAGTTGCCATTTGCAATGGCTTCTACAAACTACGCCGTAGTCAAAGATGATGATTTAGAGAAACTGAATATTACGAAACCAAAACTTGCGGCCAACTATTGGGCAGAACGTAATTGGGACAACACCTTCTCAATTTACCAGAACTTCCAGTATCAAGCCTACAAGAAAGAGTTCGAATCTCATTTTAGAGTAGAATTCCAACCCGTAAAATGGAAACTTGAAGGTCAAACAAACAATAATATCAGTATAACCCAAGTCAGCAGGGAACAGAAAGATAATGCAGAGCAGAGAGTAAGCGTAGGTTCTACACAACGTAGCAAGTATTGGCTGTTCCAGTTTGAGATACTCAAAGAAGTGCATAAGACATGCCCCAATATGCCAATCGTCTATATTGTCAACGACCTTGACGAGATTGACGAGCTGAACAAGTATGCGTCGACACTCGATTTTTATGTTCCACAACATGGTACAGGATTTCGCAAACTGGAATATATTGGTAGCCACCAGAATGGAATGGTTATTATAAGTAAGGATCAGTTCGTTAATGAGATTGGATCATATAGGACAGATAAGGCTTTCAGCTATGTCTGGGACAACATGGACATTGACAGATATATGCTGATGTGGGATAAGTTACCTTTTAAGGATGACATAGAAGACGATGCTGATGAAGAACAAGATGATAAGGTACGTCGGACAACTCCCAAGCAATGTATTTACGCATCGTGGCCAGTTTTTGAGCACTATTGTTCGTTGATGAAAGCCAATAGTGAGGACTCACAGTTGTTTGTCATTGATTCTCACTTCGATGACTATTCCGATTTAGCAAAAGAATGCAATGCAAAATGGCTAAAGGTGTCACTATGGAAAGACTATAATGAATTTGAAAGAGCATACGATATAGCCAAGAAGCATTTCAAAGACATTCATGCTGAGGACTTTAAGATGGAAACTGCTGAGGCCATGGACTATATCCGTAGAATCTTCATTGGAGAGAATAGTCAGTGGTCAGAAACGCAGTTGTCCGTTTTGCCTCATATTCTTGAACGTCGTGGCGATTGTGTTGTATCCATGCCAACGGGAGGTGGCAAATCAGTATTATTCCAAGGACCTGCTTTATATAGAGCTATGTTTAGTCGGAAGTTGACCTTAGTTGTTACTCCGCTACGTGCTTTGATGCAGGATCAGGTAGAAGAACTACAGAAGAAAGGATTTGTTACGAATGTCGATTACCTAAGTGGCGACCGCATGATGCCAGAAGTTAGACAAATATACAGTCGCATACGCTCTGGCGAACTAGCCTTACTCTATGTTACGCCTGAAAGATTCAGAGTGCGTTCGTTTATGAATGTCCTCTACCAAAGATTGGAAGCAGATAGAGGACTGGAATATATTGTGTTTGACGAAGCACATTGCGTGTCACAATGGGGACAAGATTTCCGTCCAGACTATCGGAATGCTATCAAAAAGAGCTTAAAACTCAGGCATGCGTATGATATCATGATTACGCTTTTCTCCGCTACTGTGACCACTCAAGTTAACGAAGACTTTGCAAAGTGTTTCCAAGACGAAGGATTTGAGCCACCAATACTATTAGGCGAAACTGACAGCAACCCTGTTCGCTCACATATATCTATTAACTTCAAGCAGACGAAACACGAAAATGCAGCACGTATCGAAGAGATAGTTGATTTTATAGAATCGAACCATATCAATTTCGACAAGAGTTGCATGCTCATTTTCTGTAGGACAACCAGACAATGCGAAGAAGTATCAGATGCTTTGAGTGAGGCAAGTTTGTATGCTCAACCAGATACAGTGCTGTCTAAATGCGTTGACCGTATTGGATATTACCATGCTGGGCTTGATGCTGAAAGAAGAAATGATGTCTATGAGCAATATAAACGTAAACAAGGTGTAGAGCCGATCTATATACTATGTGCGACTAAGGCCTTTGGAATGGGTATGGACATACCGAACGTTCATTATATTGTCCATTTCAATCCACCTTCAGTCATGGAGGACTATCTGCAAGAAGTTGGTCGTGCAGGCCGTAACAAAGAAATGTATACTAAGGCACTCCATGATGAAAAGATACCGGCTATGTGCCTTACTTCGAACGAAGATTTCAGAAAATTGAAAGATCTTCTGATTAAAAGTCAGATGAGTTGGTCAAATCTTTCCGAAGCAAAAGAAAGTATCATTGGCTACATTACGAGATTCCAGATGTTGGAGGAGACGAAGGTGAAGTCAATCGTTGTGCCTTATAACATTTGGGTTAAGAATGATGATCCAGAGCACTTTAATGATATAACGGCTTCAAAACTGGCATTTTACTGGCTGGAGCACATAGGAAAAGGTAAAGGGAATGACCATGTTGGGTACATAAAGCAAGGGTATCTTGATATGGCTGCTTTGGACATTACTATTAATAATAGTGACAAGAACTATTGGGCACAAAATGACTTGTACGTTTATCTTGTCAACAAGATTGGGAGATACGGAGTACCAGTTCTGGTTGATTTAAGAGTCACACGGAATTCTCTCCGCATGGGGCTTAATAGACTGATGAACGAGCTTCTGCATTTAGTCCAGTACGATTTAATATCACTCAACGAAAACATGCGTTGCGAGTTAAGACCACGAAGATATGGCGAAGCTCATTATATGGTAAACCACAATGCCAATATCTTTGCGCTTCACATCGCTTTTGAAGGTTTAAGAAATCTGCTTTCCGATTGTAAGATAGACCAAGAGCGCGTTATCCTGCAAGAAGAGCGAGAACACATCTTCAAGCATTTGATGGATGACGTTGACTATAGCGGCATGCTGATTGATGGACAGAGTGGCAATAAGAAAGTAAAATACATGCCCTGGAATGAAGAGATTAAGGCTCTACCAAGAGGGGCAGTCACAGTCTATGATACATTTAGAAAAAACATTCTTACGAGGGTTGGTGCCCAAATCTTTTCCATATTGTATTATATGCCTAAGTATGTGACATACAAGATCGTGAAAGCAGAATACGATGTTGAGTATCACATCACGTTGAAGGACAAGGATGTATATTCTTACCTCAACACACTTGAAAATGATTGTCTTGATTGGATTAAGTTTACTTGTGAACAATCCGGACCATTTAATTGGGCAGACATTATAAAACGGAATGGATTAATATCTAAGGGATTCGCATATTTCGATGCGATGCTGTCTATTCTTAAGCGTCTCTCATATATAGATTATTCTCCACTATTGAAATCTGGGGTGGAGATATACACGACAGAATTGACAGACAAACCTATTGAAGAAGGCTTAGACGAAAAGTCTCCATTGTATGAGTATCGTCAAGAATTTGATGACCAAGAACGGGTCAAGAAAGTCCGTCTGGCAGCCATGGAGATATTCTCAACAGTAGGAAAAGACAAACAATCCGAATATATACGGAAATATTTCCAATGCAGAAACCATAATGGTTATATGGGATTAGTTGGCGAGTACGCACCAAAAGACTCCCCTATAATAAAAGAACTGACAGAAGAGGCTTTGACAGGAGAAGAGGATAAACTAAAAGGAAACAAACAGCAGATGGATATCTACCAACAGCCTATCAATAAGAATGTCAATGTTTTGGCAGGGCCAGGTTCTGGAAAGACACACGTTTTGACATTACGGTGTGCACGGCTCATCTATCGGGAGCATATTGAACCTTCTCATCTCCTTGTACTTGCTTATAACCGTGCAGTAGTAACCGAGTTAAAGAATCGACTTGATACACTCTTTACGAAATTGGGACTAAGCAAGATAGCTCATCAATTGCATGTATATACATTCCATGCATTAGCAAAGAAGTGTATGGGAGATAAACTTAATAACATCCCAACAGCGCAGTGGGAGTCAGAATTTCTTAAATATCTAAACAACAATGTTCGGGACTTTAAAGTCCTGTTTCCACAAATAGAGTTCGTATTGGTTGACGAGTTCCAAGATATAACGCAAACACGTCTTGACTCGCTTCTGAGAATCCATAAGATTTATAGGAAGGCCAAGTTCTTCACTATTGGTGATATAAACCAAAGTATATATGGTTTCGACAGAGTTCCAAAAGATGTCAATTTGACTCCAGAAGAGTATGCTGAGAAGCTTAATCCTCAGCCATACTATGAACAGTTAAAGAAGGAACTTAAACCTGTCCAACTAACAATGACGACAAATTATCGCTCGTATCAAAAGATATTAGACGCATCAGCAAAATTCATCCCTAAAGGGTACGAACTGCCCCATTCTGCAGCTTCACTGATGGAGCATGAGCCAACATGGGAGTATGTTGTCTATACGGATAATGTGGAGAATCCAAGTAAAGCATGGTTCAAGGATATTCCAGATCTTGTAGAGTGGGCTAAGAAAGAAAATAATATAGCCGCTGCATCCGATGATGGGCATCGTAAGATTAATACTATTGCTGTGTTTTTCAGAACAAACAATGAGGTGTATCGAGGCTATTCAAAAATAAAAGCACAAGTCTCTGAAGATGTCCGTATAAGAATACAAGGTGCAAGTAATTATGAATTATGGCGTGAACGGGAAATATATGATATAGTCAGATATATAAACTCAAAGCCAACAAAACCAATCGATCTTAGTTCAGAAGGAACCGCCTCTGAATTGAAAAGTTATATCAATAAAGTAAAAAATGATAAACCGATATGGGATTCATATTTGTTAGATGTTGCTTACACTTTGGTATTGAACTATCTTGAAACCATTAGGTCTGACCAAGATTCTCATACGTGGATGGATTTGGCTACCTATATAAAAGATGTTGCAGGACGAGATGATGGCGGACAGGTATATAAGATATATGATCAATACAAAGAACAGTTAAAAGATAAAGATGATAAGTTGACCATAGTGCTAACAACTATGCATAAAGTCAAGGGGCTTGAGTTTGATGCAGTGGTTATTACGCCGTCATTTGCAAATCTACCATTGAAAGCACATAGAGAATATGAAAAGGGTTATATAAGTCAGCTTGATGACCTTGCTGATATGGAGGAGGAGCGTAGATTGCTTTTTGTTGCTTATACACGTGCAAAGAAATTCCTTCATGTTTACAAAGCAAAACGAGAGCAAGCATTAGAGAACAAACAAATATACAAAACACCAAGTGCGGAAATTCTTGGATATAACGAGAAAGAGCCAGGTCTTGACAAATACAATTTAGGGTTCAATGTGAATTACTACTTTGCACAAAATACTTTTATTGCTGATGATGTAAAAAGGAATGATGGTGTTGAAATTCTACTTGACAACGGAAATGCTAACATAGTATGGCATAACGAGACTATTGGCAGACTTTCAGATAGCAGTGCTATTAAGCGGAAAATGAGAGAAGATCATGTTAACATACTTGAGGGATTCTTTATTAGTGAGATATGCGTTTGGGAATATGCTGATTCTGTCAGAGTTGATGAAAAGAACAGACAGGATGTGCAGAATGGAGTTCTTGGTTCAAGAACAACAAGTTATTCAAGTGAATGGTCGGATCCAGCAAGAGCGCAAGGTTTTGTTTATGTAGTAAATATAGCAGGTTTTGGACAACCTAAAAAGTAAGTAGATATGGAAGAGATAAAACAATATTTGAAGCATGACTACGACGTTGCAGTAGATGCTTTTAACAAAAGAGATTACAGAGGTTTTTTTAGAAATATACGTCCTGCCATAGAACTTCTTTGTAAACTGTTGATACATGAGTTTGTGTCTGACGAAGACTTGGCGGAAGACATTGTTTCCGGCAATGTTTCAATAAAAAAGGACAGAACAAGTGAAAGGTATATCGTTGAAAATGATTTCAGAAGGATTCAAGGAAGTGCGCTTGCAGCAATCCTTCCTGGGGTCTATTTCTACAAACACTCTGATGTTGCTTTCTCACGAGTTGACCAACAAAAGAAAAGGTTGAAAAAAGGAATTGAAACCAATGCGGCAAATCTGTACCAATGGTATAGCACGGCCAGTGAACTTGGAAGTCATACAGGGGCATCGAGTATGAATGACAAGAAACAAGCTTTAGCATGTGCTACGTTTTTCCCCGGCTTTTTTGACTTCATGAAGAGCAATCATGTCCTGCAACCTTCAACGATATCTTTCTTTGACAGCTTTGATGATTTCAATTTTAGTGATGGAAAAGGAGAACTGGAAGAGGCGAAAAAGCAGATTAATGATGCGAATGCTGTCATTGAGGAGCAGAAGGCAGCAATTTTAGCTGCCAGGAAATTACAACTGGAGGCAGAAAACGAACAGATGCAGTTGGAACAAAAAACTGCTGAGATGGAATCAAGGATGATTGAGCAGCAAAAGGAAATAGAAAAGCTGAAGAAAGAATTGGAAAAGATGGTTCCTATTGATATTCATGAAGCTGATGAAGAACCTATCGTTGTGAATCAACCTCGTGGTAATCTTCTTTCTGCTTTGAGAGTAAATTCTGATTGGGATCTTGATGAAGAGTCAATGGATGATGATCAGTTAGACTTGATAGAGAGGACACTTGACAAACCTATGTTAGTGGCTGGTTGTGCAGGAAGTGGAAAGTCTGTTATTGCCATGCATAAGGCAGAGCAAATAGCCCAGCAGGGAGAAGATGTTGTTCTGATAGCATATACAAAATCATTAACAGGTTTTATGAATGTAGGGAAACCGATTGGCCCATATCGGTTCTATTATCATAATCAATGGGTGAAACAGGGGAAACCTCAGGCAGACTACATCATTGTTGACGAAATCCAGGATTTCACCCAAGAAGAAATACAAGACTTTATTCAGGCTGCCAAGAAATACTATATGTTCTTTGGCGACACAGCTCAGTCAATATACAAACAATATGGAAAGCAGACCTTAACAATAGAAGAAATTGCCAAGCTGACAGGGTTGAATGTGCTTAAGTTATATAACAATTATCGTCTTCCTCGTTCTGTTGCTAAGATTACACAGGACTATGTAGGAGTAAATGTTGATCCATATAAAGAGAAAGTTTACCAAAATAAAGAGAAGAGCCTACCTTATATAATATATAAGAATTCAATAGAGGAACAGGTAGACGCTATTAAAACTATTGTTGGTAACAATGCAGGAAAAAGTATTGGTATTCTCCTTCCTTCTAATGAACTAGCCTTGAATGTTAGCGAAGAGTTGAGAAAGAAGAATGTAGGTTGCGAACTTAAGTATTCTACTGATATGAAAATAGATACCCGTTATGTAGATACACTGGACTTTGCCACAATTATGCCTAAAATAATGACATATCATAGCGCAAAAGGCTTACAGTTCGATATTGTCATTCTTCCGATGTATAATGGTGCATCAGACAACGAGTCAAGAAAAGCACTTTATGTGGCAATGACTCGCGCAATGCATAAATTATATGTTTTCTATTCTACACCAAAATTGGCATATCCACTGTCAGATGTACCAACAAGGTTATACCTAAAGAATGAAGCGTAAAACCAAAGGATTATGTATATAAGATTATACAAAATAAAAATAGGAAACGGTTCCACGGAGAACGGAACCGTTCGTAATGGTGAATTCCTTGCAGCAATCAAAAATATGTTGTACCTTTGCAGCGCATTTGAGACACAAATGCGTAAAATGAAGTACTAACAAAAAACACAAACGACTATGCAGAACGTAGAGAACGCAGCAGAGATCCAGCAGAGAGTGATTAACCTCGTTGAGCTTTACCGTACCAAGGTGGGTAAAGAGAGTCAGGTCGCAAAGGATGCAAAGGAGGAGTATGAGTATTGGGAAGAGGTAAACGAGGAAATGGTCAAGGAAGCATTTGAGACAGGCGAGTCTTTCTGTGGCGGCATTTTTGGCGAAGGTGATCATACAGAGGTTTGGATAAAGCATCTCAGGGTTAATGAGCAGTTACTCGGTCATTTCTATGCTGAGGTTTCTGGCGCGAATGCTGACAAAAAAATCCTTAGTGGGTTATTGCCTGAGATATATGACAAAACTATTTTTACTGAAGAAGAAGAGTTATTCTTGAAATCACATTTCAAGGAGATGGTGAACTTTATTATTAAATCACCATCTAATGATGAATACTTGAAATGGGTGAATCGCTCTGATGGAAGGGATGGTTTTATTATCCCAGATGAAGTTATGGATCTTATTGCAAGCCGAGCAAATATTGCAGAAGGTTCGAAAATTTACTATCCCAAAACTGGTTATGCACAACTTATTAATCAATTTGAGGGATGCAAGTTTTATTGCGATGACACGAATGCATGGATGCAGCTTGCCATCTTAGCCAATAATGCTGATGTAGAGATCCTTGAGGATGGAGCATTTCCCTCTTCATATGATTTCGTCGTTTCTTATCCATATGGGGTACTTGATGAAGACGCCCCCTACGATATGGGCAAGGAGGATAAATGTACCAAAACACTTATTAGTGCATATGACCATCTTAATGATGGAGGAAGAATGATTCTACTCTGTCCCAACAAATTATTATGCTCTAAGTATCCTCATGACTTGAATTTCTTTACAAAAGATGATAAAGGGAAGATGAACAAAGTGCTTAATCCTATTCGTGATATTCATTATGAATTTAGGCATCGCTTAATTGACGATGGTTCCATCGTAGAAATCATTCAGCTCCCTCAAGTAATGAGTTCAAACGCAATTACGCGTGATTATTCACTGCTTATTGTGGAGAAAGGTAGGACTGAAGGTGTGTTGTCTATGATTGATGCAAGGTATGCATTCAAGAAAACAAAGAAAACGAATTTCAGTAAAATTCTTGACTTAAATGCTTTCAATGCAATGCTAAAGAATCATGGATGCGACACTGAAACAGGATTACGCAAGATGGTTGATGTATCTACATCAGATTTGGATGAACAAATGATGATTCCACAAGTATATGTGATAGAAAGACCTTCTGAAAATGAACATCCTGTTCCTTTATCTTCTCTTTGCCAATTGGTAACAGAGCGAGTTCGTGATGTTAAGTTTGATTTACCCATTGATACTCCTTGGGTAAAAAATAAGGATTTGTCCGTATCTTACCGAGGCGTATTAGAAATTGACACTCTTGATAAAGCAAATTGTCCTAACAATCCTCGAGATAAGTCTGTAATAGATTTAGATGATGTGAATAATTGGTTAGTAGATACAACACCAGACGATTTACGTATTGCACAATATAGGGTATGCACCTATTTAGATGGAAATAGAGATGCTGTTCTCATTAGTTTTGAAAATGAAAGAGTTGCGACAGCCTTATATCGCGCTACAGGGAAACCTATTGTGGTAGATGGTGACTCATGGAGACATGTACATGTTTTATATCCCAATAAAGATGTTGATGCATTATCGCTCCTTTCCATATTAAGAATGCCTGTCGTTTATAGACAAATTCTTGCGTATAAAGAATTCGGTCTATACGGGAAATATGGTCATCTGAATGATATTCTTGTCCCATCGGACAAGCGTATTATTCATGATGAAGTTCAGCGCATGGATAACGAACAAGAGTCTTACAAAAGACAAGAAGAGTTACTCGCTGCCAAGAAGACTGAATATATTAACGAGGTCAGAATGAGGAAGCATGATATGGGGCAATATATATTCGAATTAGTCAATATCGAGGATCTAATGCGATATTATGTCGAAAATCGTGATAAGGAGCAGAATTTCTGCCAAGAACTCGAAACTCTTTTGGATAATTTCCGAACTTCTTTGGGTGAATTATCGACATTGCTTGATAATTTGAGTAAAGAGGAACAATTCGGTGATCCAGAGGCTTTCAATATGACAGAGTTTTTGTCAGGTTTAGAAAAACGTCATACGAAAGATTCGTATAGGATACAATATACCTGTGATTTGCCATCAATAAAAAAATACAATAAGAAAAAGCAACAGGCAGAATTGGATGCTATTAATGACCAGATGATGGATGTAGATATGAAACGACAGGCGGAATTGGATGCTATCGCAGACCAAATGATGGAGGTAGATATGAAACGACAGGCAGAATTGGATGCTATCGTAGACAAAATGATGGAGGAAGATATGAAACGACAGGCGGAATTGGATGCCATTAATGACCAGATGATGGAGGTAGATATGAAACGACAGGCAGAATTGGATGCTATTAATGACCAGATGATGGAGGTAGATATGAAACGACAGGCGGAATTGGATGCTATTAATGACCAGATGATGGAGGTAGATATGAAACGACAAGCGGAATTGGATGCTATTAATGACCAGATGATGGAGGTAGATATGAAACGACAGGCGGAATTGGATGCCATTAATGACCAGATGATGGAGGAAGATATGAAGCAGCAAGGCGTGGAAGGCCCTCTTACTATGTCCTCTATTGTTGGAAATGAAAACGAAATTGTTTCAAAGGCGAATATGTATGTACCACCAATATTTGTTGATCCAAATGATTTTCAAAGGTTGGTTAATAATATACTTAATAATGCAAAAAAGCATGGTTTTACAAACCCCGACAAAAAGGACTATGTGATACAAATTAACGCATCAATAGATGTTGAATCCAGCATGTATCGGATAGATTTCCGAAACAATGGCAATCCTCTGCCAGAAGGTATGAACAAGATGAGATATGGCATTAAGGGTGAAAAAGCAGGAAAGACTGCTGGTACTGGCCTTGGGGGTAATTATGTCAAGTCGTTCGTGGAACACTATGGTGGGGATTACGACATCTTCATGGAAGACGGATGGACTGTGGTTCGAATATATTTACCTATAAAATAGATTAGCAATGGAATATAATGTAATTTGGATTGATGACGAGTGCAAATCGCGGATGGGTGATTTGTTTATTCAAAGATGTGAGAAATATGGTGTTCATATTGAACCTTTTGAATATGGTATAGATGGCTTAGATGCGTTTGAGGAGGATTTGAATCGTTGGCATGCGATTATTTTTGATGCAAAAATGTTGTATCGACCAGGAACGCCAGATACAGCTCATCTGTATGAAGCCAGAGATAGACTTAACTCATTGAATCTGAAAAAATACATTCCTTCTTATATTCTTACTGCACAGCCAGGCTTAATGAGTAGCGAAGATTTTGCAAAATCAGTGAGATGCAAGGTGTTTAATAAACTAGATTTGAAAGCACAGGAAAAATTGATTGAGAATATCAGGGCTGATGTTAATAAGTCTCATCGACATCAGCTTGATTATTTTTATCATGACTCTCTTGAGTGCTTGAAGTCTTTTGGTGATGATGCATATAATATTATCTTAGATGTGCTGGAGGCAATGCATTACCCTGGTTATAATACAGGGTTTAAACCTATTTTACATTATAATCAACTCCGGCAAGTTCTTGAAATATTATTTAGAGCTGCTAATGATGTATCCCTTATTCCAGATGAATGTTTTCCTAAAGACAAAAAAGAAGTAAATATAAACCAATGCTTCATGTATCTGATTGGGAATCCAGCAAAAAAAGCAAAAGTACGATATGGCAAGCCTGGAGAAAGAATTGCTCCTAAACATATTCAAGATATGATTTCTATGATTCTAAATCTTGGAAATGAAAACTCTCATTCTGGTTTAACGAAACTTAACGATGATGAGTTGCGAAATGTTGAGCAATACTTTAACAAAAATGTAGGTAACTCAAAATATATAATTTACAGTTTCGCTCTTCAAATATGTGAAATCGCAATGTGGATGAAAAAATGCATATCAGTATCAGATAAAGAAAGAAATAGAAATATGTGTAAGAAACTTGAAGTGGGGGTTGTCGAATCAATTGAAAACAATAAGACTAAATGTCATATCGGAAATAGTCATTGTATAGATACTAAATATATTGAACGTAATAATCTCTTAGGAAAAAAAGTTATTATTTTGGAAGAAAAAGACAATTCGGATAATGATACAAAATCTACATATCCATTGTATGCATTAAAGATAGAGGCAATTGAATAGGTTGAAAAACGGTTCCAAATAGAACGGAACCGTTCGCAAGGTTGTTTTTCTTGCAAGATTGCGAAATTCGTCTTACCTTTGCAGCGTCAATCATCGATACCACCTCGAGATTGATGCTGCAAATGCATAGTGGTGGGAATGAAATCTAATAAAATATGAAGACTCAGATTTCAAACAAAGCAGTAGGAGCTCAGGCTCAAGTGAATAACCTTTCAGACGCTCTGTTCTTGGCAGATATTGCTTGTCAGGCAGAGGAAGATGCCATTACTGATGCTTTTTACATGGCAGAGCTTGCAGCTGAGGCAGAATTGGATGCCATTGCAGATGCGTTTTATATGGCAGAGCTTGCAGCTGAGGCCGAGTTGGATGCCATCGCAGATGCCATGCTGCTTATCTGAATAGCAGATCCTCCATAAAACAGTAGGTCCAATCTCCGAAACCACCCCAGAGTTGAGACTGAAACAGTAAGTGGTGGGACTTTAAATCAATACGAAAATGGCAAACACAGCACTTCAAGCTATCGTAGCGAAAAACCTTCCTGCCCTCTCGGGCGAGTCATTAACCTATAACGCTGCCAAGAATGTTTTCTTGACAACAGGATACACCAGTTTAGCAGGTAATATGTACTATCGGGCAATCCGATTGTCGGATCGTTTAGCAGTTTATTACGATCTTGGGCAGGGTTACGCTTACACCTTCCTGAATGGTATCAAGCTGTTCTGCTGGGATGGCAATCAGGCAAAACTCATTGCTCAGAAGTACTGGGGTGGCTGTGACTATCGTATTTTCAATGAGCAGTTTGCCAAGGAACAGAGCATTCTGATGCTGAAGGACTATCTGGCAGGTCAACTGAAAGCACAAAGTGCTTATGTCAGTGACCAAGAGATCTTGGCATTCTCTCGTGGAATGATTGAAGAGACACAACGTAAACTTATTGCATAACCCTATAAAACGATTAGACAATGGCAACACTGACCAAAGCAATCAACAAGAACCTGTTTGACAGCATTCTGCCATCCTTTGGCAATCCACGTGTTCATATTCCCGTCTGGGATGACAGTCAGAAGATGTTCATCTGCGACGAGTTCGAAAGTGGTAACGGGCATCGCTACTATCGAGGCATCCGCTTCTGTGACCGTATCGTCATCCTGGAGAAGGTAGGACTGTATCATAACTGGACCTACATCGATAGCATCGAACTCTATGCCTTCAACGGGCAGAAGATGGAACTCATACAGAAGCGTGACTACGACAAGGTGTTCCGCAATGAGGCGTTTATTCGCCAAGAGTCTGAGCAGATGGTGAAGGACTATCTGACAGGCGTGATGAAAACTCAGCGCATCTGTGCTCCTGTAGAGCAGATTGCAGCGCAGGCCTCTGAACTGATCAACGGATGTTACAAGAGCTTCC
>JAEEGL012357612.1_pt1 | contig 13461 bp, 10 predicted proteins | sample 9134231 | NCBI WGS metagenome assembly JAEEGL01 (sample SAMN16246548, study PRJNA631951) | gut metagenome | biome: gut microbiome; feature: rumen; material: fiber-attached | host: Bos | place: Iran: Karaj | collected 2018-10 | reverse complement strand
GGACAATTGCGGAACAGTATCGCGACAGCGGACTGACCGGGAAATATCTGGACCGTCAGATCGATGACCACACGTACCTGAATTTTGCCAGATTGATCCTTACAGAGCCGGAAGACAGTCTGGAGAATCTTGCCAGGATCCGGGCATCTCTGTCCATCCTGAAGGATTCCCAGGCCGTATTCACCAATCTGGAGAAAGTCTATCTGTACCGGTATGTGTTCGCCAAGGGTGTTCGTTCGGAAGAAACCGAGCGGATCGAAGTCAGAATGGATGACATTGCCCGGATCCCGGATCCGGACATCACAGCGGCAGCGATGCAGATGTTTGTGGACCGCATGCATCCGGTTTATGCGACGAATACGCTGTTCGAGGACAAACTGCTCTGGACAGCCAGGACTTATGCCGGACAGGGTATCCTGTATACCGAGATCTCTGATACCACGCTGGTGAAAAAAGACGCGGCGCCTGAGATGCTTGCCCAGGTGCACCGTGTCATGCCGTCGGTCTATGAAGAGACCGGCGTGCGGATCCGGTTTCTTGCCGCGATCCGTCGTATTCCTCTGACGATCCGGAAGGACCGCATCGAGGCGGGGGACTATTTCAGCGGGAATATCCAGACACTTCGGGCAGTTGCCTGTGACCCCTATGTGGCAGGCAGCGACATCGTCGGTGAGGAGATCAACGATATCCGGGATCTTGCCCCGGTTATCGAGCAGCTCGTGGGGATCACGCGGGAAGAGCCGGACTTTGTGCTACGTATCCATGCGGGCGAGAACGACGCTCTGAGGGACAATGTGGTCAACAGCATCCGCCTGATCCGCGGCGCACTGGCTCCGGGGCAGCCCATGCCGTCAGTCCGGATCGGACACGGGCTTTATACGCCCAGACTGAATACGGTCAAGGGACGCCAGCTGCTGAAGGATCTCAGAGAGAGCGGAACTGTCCTGGAATTCCAGATCACGTCCAATGTCCGTCTGAACAATCTGAGCAGCGTGAAATCCCACCCGCTGCGAAGGTATCTGGACGAAGACGTCCTCTGCGTTCAGGGCACGGACGGCGCAGCGATCTATGGGACGTCTCCTATTGACGAACAGCTGGCACTGGAAAGGCTTCTCGAACTCAGCGATGAAGAGATGCGCCGTATGGCTGAAACAGACCACCGTCTGTGTGAAGAGGGTATTGCTGCCTTCAAACGTAAAGAGGAACGCTGGGAGAGCGCATATGGCAGCAGTTCTGCCGATGTCGCGGATCTCTATCGCGAACTGATCCGCAGAGAAGAAAACGGCGGTTCTCTGCTCTTCAACGAAGGGAAAGGCGTTCTGACTCAGGAAGTCCTTCAGGACCGGATCCGGGAACTGCCTCCGGACGGGCTGCCCGTAGTAGTGATGGGCGGCAGTTTCAACAGTGACGCGCACCGGACCGTGGTCAAGGAAGATCTTGCCGGAATACTGGATGGCATCTTGGACCGGGGAGATCCGAAGAAAGTCTTCTTCGTAATCGGACACCGGCTGACCGGCTATGAGCGGGAACTGCTGCGCAGGAATAACGGCAGGTTCAAGATTTATGTCATGGCTCCCGCAGTGATCAGCATGAGAGAAGGACATGTGCTGCGGGACTGCGGCGCCGGGATCCGGGTCGCCATCACAGCGGAATCCATGGGCATTTACAAGAGTATCGCTTACGAAGTGTTCAAACGTCGTCCGGCTGTCCTGCTGGCATTCGACGGAAACAGTGCCGGCGGAAATATGATCCAGGAAGCGAAAAACAGCAAATATCCCTGCAGGATCTTTGTGAACCGGCGTTCCCGTTCTCTGCAGGAGAAAGCGAATCTGCTGAAAGGATATGTCACGCTGTTCGGCCCTGAGGATCCGGTGGCAGAAGAGATCCTGCGGATGTCAGAGGAAGGCGTCAGCAGAAGATAGCAGTGAGGTTCGGAAAAGAAGGATTCCCGGTGAAAAGGTAACTGATGGACAGGCTGAAAGAGTTTAAGAATTCAAAAGAGAGATTTCTGCTGCTTCGTATGGGGAACATCCTGCTATGGGTGTTCATGGTCACCACGGCTGCTGCGGTCTTGCATTATGTGCCTGTTGCGTACCGAGCATTCATCGAGCGGAACGCTTCATTGCTGCGCGGTCTGCTGCCCCTAGTGGCTGCAGAGTTCATACTGTTCTGGATCGGGATCATCATCGTCTATGTGACTTCCGGACAGCTCGGCATCCGGATCCGAGTTCTGGGTGTCGTGTTCGGTATGGTTCCGGTCGCAAACCTGATCATGCTGCTTCTGATCCTGCGTATCACCGGAAAAGAAGCAGGAACCGAACTCGCGCGGTGCAGACTCAACAGGGAACGCGAGGCGGAAAAACTGTGTCAGACCAGATACCCGCTGCTGATGGTACACGGCGTTTTCTTCCGGGATTCCAGGCATTTCAATTACTGGGGCAGGATTCCGGATGAACTGATGAAAAACGGTGCGACGATCTATTACGGAGAACACCAGTCTGCGGCGAGCGTGGACGACAGCGCAAAAGAACTGGAACAGCGGATTCTGCAAATCGTCAGGGAAACGGGATGTGAGAAGGTGAACGTTATCGCCCACTCCAAAGGCGGCCTTGATATGCGGACAGCCATCGCGAAGACATCCGCCGCTCCTTATGTCGCGAGTCTCACTACGGTGAACACGCCGCACCGCGGATGCGAATTCGCGGATTATCTGTTGAACAAGATCCCGGAATCGCAGCAGCTATCTGTCGCGAGCGCATACAATCTTGCCGCTTCAAAACTCGGCGATACCGACCCGGATTTTATGTCTGCTGTTAGGGATCTGACCTATGAGTCGTGCAGCAGTCGTAACGAGACCGTAAAGGACGTCGAAGGCGTCTATTACCAGTCTGTCGGTTCCGTGCTGTCAAAACCTTCTGCCGGTCAGTTCCCTCTGAATATGACTTACCATCTCGTCAATCTGTTCGACGGGAAGAACGACGGACTCGTCGGCGAAAAGTCCTTCCCGTGGGGAAGCAGTTTCCTGATGCTTTCAACGCCTGGCAAGCGCGGTATCTCGCACGGAGATATGATCGATCTGAACCGTGAGAATTTCGACGGATTTGATGTGCGCGAATTCTATGTCCAGATGGTATCCGATCTGAAGCGTAGGGGGTTCTGACAATCCGGAGCATAAATACCGAAAGAGAGATAAACGAGAGGATCGTCTTTTCAGGCGATCCTCTCGTTTTTTAGTTTGGTTCAGTTTTGCCGGTTCTCCGGAAGAAGGGACGTCGCGTCCTTCTTTGACTGGTATTTTGCTTCTTCCTCTTCTTCGAGGATGCGGTATGCGACTTTGCCGACGAGTGTTTTGGGAAGCTCCTCTCGGAATTCGATCTCTCTGGGCACCGCGTATTTGGCGATGTTTTTGCGGCAGTAAGCGAGAATCTCTTCCTTGGTCTCAGCAGAGGGCTCGATGCCCGGCTTGAGCATTATAAACGCCTTGACCGCATGCATACGGTAATCATCCGGAACGCCGACGACACAACTCATATGGATCTTCTCGTGGGCGTCCAGAATATTTTCGATCTGCGCGGGATATACGTTATATCCGGAAGTGACAATCATTCGTTTGGCGCGGCCGCGGAAGAAGACGAATCCGTCTTCATCCATGAAGCCAAGGTCTCCTGTATAGACCCAGGTCATTCCGTCCTCATGCTTGCGCAGCGTCTGTGCGGTTTCTTCAGGGTTGTCGATATATTCCATCATGACGGTGGGACCTGCCAGCAGGATCTCACCTTCTTCGCCAAGAGGAAGTTCCTCGTCGGTGCCCGGCTTGACGATTTTGATATAAGTGTCGGGGAAGGGCAGACCGATACTGCCTTCCTTGGCCATCTGGGTGGGGGTCAGGCAGCATGCCGTGACTGTCTCGGTGGTGCCGTATCCTTCCCGGATCTGAATGGTGGCATGATGGTCATACAGGAATTTGTCGAACTTCTTCTTCAGTTCGACGGAGAGGGAATCTCCGCCGGAGAAGACGCCCTTCAGGCAGCTCAGATCCGCTTTGTTCAGCGAGGGAAGCCTAAGCAGTGCTTCATAGAGGGTCGGAACACCGGCGATGAAATTGCAGCGGTATTTCACGATGTCGCGGGCATAGGTCTTTGCCGTAAAACGGGGGACAAGAATGCAGGTGCCGCCGGATTCCAGCATGGTGTGGATGCAGACGCCGAGACCGAAGCCGTGGAAGATAGGCATGGCTGCCAGCATTTTGTCTCCGGGACGGAACATCGGGTTGGTCGCGATGACCTGTCTGCCCAGCGCGTTGAAATTCAGGTTGCTCAGCAGAATGCCTTTGGTGGTGCCGGTGGTGCCGCCGGAATAAAGAATGACGGCGGGATCTGCTCCTTTGCGTTCCACTTTGTAATTCCAGAAGCATTTACGGCCGAGCTGCATGAACTCGTTCCAGCGGATCACCGGAGCGTCCGCGGGGATCTTCTTGATCTTGCGCCCCTCGGTGAGCATATAACCGGCGCGCACAGGGCGGGAAAGTTCGTCTTTGACGCTGGCGATGACCACGTTCACTACGGTTGGCGTATTCTGCCGGATTGCCTCAAATTTGTGATAGAACTGATCGAGAGTGACGACGGTCACACTTCTGGAAAAGTTCAGGTAATGCTCGATCTCCTTCTCGGCGGAAAGGGGATGGATCATGTTGGCGATGGCGCCGACCAGGTTTACCGCATAGAACAGGTATACGCCCTGCGGACAGTTGGGCAGCGCGATGGTTACGCGGTCTCCTTCACGGACGCCGATGGTACGAAGCGACTTCGCACAGTTCTCGATGTTCCGGAGCATCTCCTTGTAGGTTGTCCTGCGTCCCATGAAGAGCAGAGCAGTAGCGTCCGGATATTTCTCTGCAGTTTCCCTGACTGCATAGTAAAGGGAGTAATCCGGATAGTCCAGATGGGCGGGTACGTCGCCGAAGTTCTTGAGCCAGGGCGTCCTGACCTGGGCATTGTTGTCACTCATGCGTGATCTCCTCCAAAATAAAACCGGCGTATGCCGGGAACTGTCTGATCGAAGCACCGGGTAAAACCGGCGCTAACTAATACATACTATAGTATTTTTCCTGATACGTCAATTTGAGGGACGCGGGAAAAGTTTGCGGAATAAATAAAAAAGCATATAATTAGTGCGATATATATGATACGGAAAACTTCTGACCGACAGGGGGATAATGATATGAATGCTTCGCTTCAGCACAGATGTGACCTGCTGCTCGACAACTACAGAATCATGAGCGAACGGGAAACATTCGGCTCTTCCTATGAACTGCTGGCGGCAGCAGGGCTGTATATGGCTGCGGATCGTTTAGCCGATCCGGAGCAGCTGGCAGCTGCCAGGAAAATCATCAAGTCCAGCGTGGGCATTTTCTCGGATTTTCGCGGCGTCATGGAATATGTGCTCCGTGCAAAGATGGCGATGACAGACGATCCGCAGGGCTATTTCGATACGCTCAGGAATGTTTATGATCAGGTAAAGAACGGATTGTTTGCCACGAGTTTCGATGTGATTGCCGCCATGATCCTGACGGACACCGGAAGCGCGGATCACACTGCTCTCGCGGAGGATATGAAGACGGTATACAAAGAAATGCAGAAGATGCATAAGTTCCTGACAAGCGAGGCGGACAGGCCGTTTGCCGCATTGATGGCAACGTCCGGCAAGCAGCCGGAGGCTGTCGCAGCGCGCGCTGAAGCGATTTTCCAGAGTCTCAAGGGAAGGCTGAGAGTGTCGACGGATACCAGACAGACCATTGCGAACATCCTCGCACTCTATGACCGCCCGGACGGGGAGATGTGCGATAGGATCTGTGAACTTAACACCCTGCTGCGTAATGCCAGAAGGTCTTTCGGCTCGGACACCTACGCGTCGATCCTCGGTATTCTGGCGGATACGGATCTGTCTGCGGAAGAACTGGGATCCCGTCTCTTTGAGGCAGAAGATTATCTCCGCAACAGCAAACCCTTCAAGGGCATCTTCGGTGCCAGTACCGGATCTCGGCGCATGATGGCTGCGCTGTGTGTCATGAGCGACTGCAACGCGAAGGAAAATGCCCGATCCGCCATGATCGGAACCTCAGTTCAGATCACTGTCAGTATTATGGTCCTGATGTTCATTATGATTTCTGCTGCGTCCTCCACGCACTGAGGCGGTAACGGAAAGAATAAAGCCGTGCGGCATATCGGGTGCCGCACGGCTGCTTTTTGTTTTCCGGTCAGTTTTTCTTCAGGCATATAGCAAAGAAACCCTCATATTCGGAGTCCGGACATACGAGGAAGGCGCCGGGAATTCCGCAGAGAAGCAGGTGTCCGGAAAGATCCGGTTCAGAGAAGGGAACGACGGAAAGAGTTCCTTTTTTCAGGAAGGGGAGAACCACACGCTCGTTTTCTTCAGGCAGGATAGAACAGGTGGAATAGACGATGATCCCTCCCTGCTTGACGAGCCTGACCGCCTTGCTCAGCAGTTCCGCCTGCAAACGGGCGGAATTTCGGACCAGCGCCTCGGAGAAAGCGCGGCTGGTCTTCGGGTCGGACGAGAGTACCGTTCCGCTGCCGCTGCACGGCGCATCCAGCAGAATTTTGTCAAAGCGCAGATGGTCATCCAGTTTCCGCGCATCCTGCTGAAGGACCGGGACGCGTGTGGCGCCCTGTCGCTGCAGATTATAGCGCAGCCGGTCCGAACGGATCCGGTCTTTCTCCACCGCAGTGATGTTGGCTTTTCCACCGGAGAGGGAGACCAGTTGTGTGGTCTTGCCACCCGGAGCGGCGCACATGTCCAGAACGTCCTCGTTCGATCTGGGATCCAGCAGGATCGGGGGAATCATGGAGGAGAGGCTTTGAAGATAAAGCCTTCCTTCAGTATAAGCAGACAGCGCGCGGATCGCGTTCTCCTGTCCGGACGGGACACGGAAAGCATCAGCGTACCAGGATACGGGATGGACCGGGATACCGGCGTTTTCCAGCTCGGAAAGGAGTTCATCCGCCGTCGCTTTCATTCGGTTTACGCGCAGCGTCGTTTCCCGCCGGGCACAGAAACCCTGCAGGATTCGCTCGGCGTCTTCCTGATAATGTGCGGTCAGGAGATCTCTGAGGATCTCCGGAATCTGTTCCGTCATCCGAAGTTGTCCTCCAGGAAAGTGAGAAGTCTGGACTGAAGTCCTCTCGGCAGAACGCCGTCGCTCAGCGGATAGCATGCAAGAACACGGGAGATCAGTTCGTCCTCGGTATAGATATGCATCTGTTCGATCCCTGCTTCTTTTGCGGCAACTTCCAGTGCGCTGATCAGCAGATCGTAATAGTCATTGCCGCCCGCTTTGGCGCGGGAAGCGATCTTGGGAAGAATTTTTTCGTTGATCTCGCGCAGTGTTGGCTTCGATCCGGACGCGGATAGAAAAGTCTCCGTGAAGGTGATCAGCAGACTGTAGGCGTTCTCTTCTGTGTAGGAACGGTCGATATAGTAGTCTTTTCCGGCAAGACCGTAGAGCAGACGCATCCCGTCATAGTACCCTGTTATCAGGTTCTGCTCGGACTGTTTCGGGTCGAATTCCAGCACGGTGCCGATATAGGCGCGTGGGCTGACCTCATAGAGATTGGCCCCTTCGGGAAGGTCCACCTTCCGTTTCACACCTACGGCGTTGCAACTGATGCCGATGATGTCACGGTACCCGTTTTCCACTAGAACGTGGACAGGCATCACATCCATGAAGCCTCCGTCCAGATACCGTTTTCCTCCCAGTTTTTCGTTACGGAATACCGGCAGGTAGGCAGATGCGAGCAGCATATCGTAGAGCTCGCCTTCGGGGATGTCGCTGGCGCGGAGTTCCAGTTCTTTTTTGTCGTCAACCGAACAGGTGACGATAAAGTATGCCAGCGTTGACTCCCTGACTTTTTTCTCGTCGATGACTCTGCGCATAGTCTCCCGCATGGGATCGATGTTAAGACCTTTTCCCTGGACCGCCTGCCGGAAGAACTCCGCAGCCTGCTTCAGGTCCAGATCACTCAGGTCTTTTTTTGAGAGCTTGTCCAGAATTACGGGGTCCGCATCCATGACGTCCCGGTAGGACAGCTGTTTCCAGATCTCCTTTGCGCGCTGCAATTCTCCGGTGGCAACGAAAGCTCCGTTCATGGCGCCTATAGAGGTGCCGGATACGGCGGTGATGGAGATGCCGGCCTGGACCAGAGCGTCCCACACCCCGATCTCATAGGCGCCTCTTGCTCCGCCACCCGCAAGGGCGAGGGCATACGGCCTGTTGCGGTCGAGTTTCAGTTCCATAAGGGGGATCCTTTCTTTTTGATTGTAATCATTGTATCACAGAATTACAGGCGCACGCGGGTTGGAGTTTATTACAAAGGGGGAAAGTGCGAAAGCGGTGTTGTTGTGGGAACACACAAAAATCTGTGTCTGTAATCGTGCAATATTGCCAAACCAATATGCGTGATATATAATGAGGCAAGCAATTTGCTATAATAATGCGTATATGATACGTAAAGATAGAGACGAGGAGAAACAATGGACGAGAGATTGGTAGAACTCATCAAGACCGCAAGCGGCGGTACAGTGGAGATCACGCCGGACACCAACCTGGCACTGGATCTTGGACTGAAGAGCATCGACCTGCTGGAACTGGTCACCGACGTCGAGGATACGTTCGGGATCGAAGTGTCCGACGATGCGGTGGAGAATATTCACACTGCCGGAGAACTTGACGCTTACATCAAGGAAATGACTGAATAATCTGGCAGAAAGCTGGCTGCGCCTCACAGAACAGTGGGGCGCTTGACATAACAGCACTTACTGTGCTTACAGACCCAAAAATCAAGGAGCAAAGACAATGAAAAAACTCATTAGTATTATTATGGTTCTCGTTCTTGCGCTTTGCCTCGTTTCCTGTGGAAACAGCGGCGCGAAGGATTCGGATATCGATAAGATCAAGAAGGAAGGCGTCATCCGCATCGGTATGGAGTGCGATTATGCGCCTTTCAACTGGATGGTCACCGACCCCACTGATACTTCTGAAAAGATCCAGAGCGGCGGTTACGCTGACGGATATGACGTCTATTTCAGCCGCCTCATCGCGGACAAACTCGGCGTGGAAGTGGAGGTCGTCAAACTGCAGTGGGAGGGCCTCACCCTCGCGCTGGAAGCCGGCACCATCGATTTGATCATCGCCGGGATGTCTCCCACGCCGGAGCGCCAGGTGACCGTGGACTTCACGGATCCCTACTATGTCGGCGATAAGTGCATCATCGTGCGCGCGGACAGCCCCTATCTCAGTGCAACTTCTCTGAGCGATTTCTCCGGTGCGACCGTGACTGCTCAGCTGAACAACGCTTTCGGCGATCTGATCGATCAGATCCCCGGCGTCAACAAGGTTCTGCTGTACGACAGCACTCCCAGAATGGTGGAAGCTGTCAAGGCAGGTGAAGTCGACGGTTTCGTGGATGAGGTCTCCGTGGCGATGAGTGTTGTCAACGCCAACCCCGACATGTCCTATGTTGTATTCGCAGAAGGTCAGGGCTTCGAAGTTGACGAGAGCGACGCAGTCAACGCTATCGGCTGCCGCAAGGGAAGCGATCTGGTCGCCTTCATCAACGACATCCTGAAGGACATCTCTCAGGATGACCGCAACGCGATGATGGCAAAGGCAGTCGTGGAACAGCCCAACAACTGATTAATCTGAAAGGAAGGCTTTTCAGCATATGCCTTCAACCTTTTTGGAATGGATCGTCTTTCTCTGGCGGGAGTATTCGCCCCTGCTGCTGAAAGGCGCCTGGACATCCCTCTATCTGGCTTTTCTGGGAACCGGTATCGGTTTTCTCGTGGGACTGCTGGTAGCGATCATCCGGACGATCCCTGATCCGCCACGGACGAAAGCGGTGTCCTTCTGGCTGCTGCGGGCAGTGAAACTGGTCTGCGCGGCGTATATTGAAGTGTTCAGAGGCACGCCTCTTATGGTGCAGGCCATGGTCATTTACTATGGCCTGCTTCGCTTTGCCTCCGTGAAACTGCCTCTCATTGTTGCCTCCATGCTTATCGTGGGAATCAACACCGGAGCATATATGGCGGAGATCATGCGCTCAGGGATCATCTCGGTGGACAGGGGACAGACAGAAGCAGCCATGTCCCTGGGCATGTCCCACTGGCAGACCATGCAGGCCGTCATCCTGCCGCAGGCAATCCGGAATGCCCTGCCGTCCGTGGGAAACGAACTGGTGGTGAACGTGAAGGACACTTCCGTCCTGAACGTCATTGCGGTTTCGGAACTGTTCTTCGTGGCGAAATCCGCATCCGGTACCTACCTCAAGTATTTCGAGGTCTACACCATCGTGGCGGTCATGTATCTGATTATGACCATGTTCCTTTCCCGGCTGCTTGCCAGACTGGAGAAACGGATGGACGGACCGTCGGAGTTCGAGGCTTTCGATCCGGAAAAGGAGGGGAAGAATGGCTGATCCCATTATCCGTGTGGAACACCTGGAAAAGCGTTTCGGCTCTACGGAAGTCCTGAAGGACATCAGTTTTGAAGTGTTTCAGGGCGATGTAGTGAGCATCATCGGTGTCAGCGGAACAGGTAAAAGCACGATGCTGCGCTGCATCAATCTGCTGGAACAGCCTTCCGGGGGAAAGATCTTCTTCCACGGAGAGGATGTCCAGTCCCCGCATTACGACCTGGCGCATTACCGGGCAAGCGTGGGCATGGTCTTCCAGCAGTTTAATCTTTTCAATAATCTTTCCGTCCTCGAAAACTGCGTGAAGCCCCAGATGATGGTGCTCAAACGCAGCAGGGAAGAGTCGGAAAAAAAGGCAAAAGACTATCTGGACCGGGTAGGCATGCTGCAGTACTGCAATGCCAGACCGGCACAGATCTCAGGAGGACAGAAGCAGCGTGCGGCGATTGCACGTGCACTGTCAATGGATCCGGAAGTGATCCTGTTCGACGAGCCAACCTCGGCGCTGGACCCCGAACTGATCGGAGAGGTGCTGGATGTCATGAAACGTCTGGCTTCGGAGAGCGGACTGACCATGCTTGTGGTCACGCATGAGATGAGTTTCGCGCGGGATATCTCCAAACGCGTGATCTTCATGGAAAACGGCGAGATCGTGGAAGACGACACGCCTGATGTGATCTTCGGGAATCCGAAGATGCCCAGAACGCGGGAATTTCTCAACAGGATGCTTTCAAGAGACTGAGCAGATGCCCCGGAACAGACCGGGGCTTTTCTTTTCACAGGAGTTTTCGAAAAAATGGAAGAGCGCAGGATCCTTCAGCAGAAATGGTTCCTTTACCTGACGGAATTCTTTTCCGGCATGGGCGTGATGGCGGTGGAACTCGGCGCCAGCAGACTGCTGGCACCGTATTTCAGTTCTTCCCAGATCGTCTGGACTATCATCATCGGCACCATTATGATCGCCATGGCGGCGGGGAATATGTGGGGCGGCAGGCAGGCGGACCGGAGCACGAATCCGGATGGGCTGTACAAGCGTATCCTCCTTTCCTCCCTGTGGATTGCGGCGATCCCTCTGGTGGGACGTTATCTTATCATCGGCATCACCGGTCTTCTTGTGGTGGCGGTGAATGAGAATTTCCTTATCGTTGCGGCTTTTCTGGCCTGTATGATCATCTTCGTGTTTCCGCTGTTCCTGCTGGGCACCGTGACGCCCTCTCTCGCCCGTTACGCCATGAGCAACGTGGAGGAGAGCGGAAAGACGGTCGGTGTTCTGAACGCCTGTAATACCGTCGGAAGCATTATCGGTACCTTCCTGCCGACTTTCGTCACCATCCCCGCAGTGGGAACGGCTGCAACTTTCCTCATCTTTTCAGGGATCCTGCTCCTGCTGAGTATCGTCTATTTTCTGGTTTCCGGAAGCAGCAGGACGCGCTGTGCCGTTGCAGCAGTGATTTTTCTGCTGTGCGCAGTCTTCGGTTGCTCCGGCAGTTTCGCGTTCTGGCGGGATGATATTACCTATGAGGGCGAGTCTGTATACAACTACCTTCAGGTGACTGAAAACAGCCGCAGTATTGCGCTGTCCACCAATGTGCTGGTGGGCGTGCAGTCCCTTTATATGAAAGAACCCGGAATGACCGGCATGTACTACGATTATGCCCTTGCCGCACCGGTGATCGCCGGCTATGCAGAGAAAGAAGAGATGGACATGCTGATCCTGGGCATGGGCTGCGGTACATACGCTACGATGTGCGGACAGTATTATCCGAAGATCGTGTCCGAAGGCGTAGAGATCGATGAGAAGATCACCGAACTGGCCAGGACCTATTTCAACCTTCCGCAGGACGTGAATGTCACGACCTACGACGGACGTGCATATCTGCAGGCGATCGAGGGAGAATACGACATCATCATGGTGGATGCCTATCAGGATATCACCATCCCGTTCCAGATGTCCTCCGTGGAGTTTTTCAGTCAGATTCTTGACCATCTTGTCCCCGACGGCGTCCTGGTGGTTAATCTGAACATGAGATCGGACGAGCCCGGAAATATCAATGAATATCTCTGTGATACCATTGCTTCGGTTTTTCCGCAGGTCCTCACTGTTGATGTTCCGGGTTCCGAGAACCGGGAACTGTTTGCATTCCGCAATGCGGATCAGCTGGACCGTCTGACCGAATTTGAAGCGGACGACTTTGCACTGAATGCCCAGATGCGGACCGTGGAGAGGGAACTGCATGCCTACGAGGGCGGCTCCCTTATCCTCACGGATGACAAGGCACCTGTGGAATTGCTGGGGATGAGTGTCATGGACGAAATGATCGGCTCAGAACTGCAGTATTTCAAGGATGTGGTGGACAAGCAGGGATTCAGTGGGCTGATCCGCACCCTGTTGGGCTGAGATACCGCTGATAAGGAAACGACGCGTTCTGCTGTCTTCGCGGCAGGACGCATTTTTTTGTATTCGGGGATGTGGAGCAGACCCCGTTTTTCTTGTATTGGGTCCTTAATGAAACTATAATAGGATTATCTATAAACTGGAGTATTATGTATGGGTGTAACTGCGGTCCTGGTTGCAGGCGGGCACTCTTCCAGGATGAAAGGCGTGGATAAACTGACGCTGGAACTGGACGGTGTCACGGTGCTGGAGCGTTCGCTCCGCGCATTCGCCCTGCATCCGGAAGTGGATGCCGTCGTGGCTGTCACACGCCCGGATCTGATCCCGCTGGTTGAGGGATGGCGTTCCCGCTACCCGAAGATCGCCGCTGTTGTTGCCGGCGGGGATACGAGATGCCTCTCCGTGAAAGCGGGTATTGCAGAGGTGCCGGAGACGTCGGAGTTTGTCGCGATCCACGATGGGGCAAGGCCTTTTGTCTCTGCCGAACTGATCACTGCTGTGATCAGGGCGGCGGAAGAGATCGGGGCTGCCGCTCCTGCTACGGCGGTAGTGGATACGGTGAAAACGGTGGACGGT
>JAEEGL012082126.1_pt1 | contig 13461 bp, 13 predicted proteins | sample 9134231 | NCBI WGS metagenome assembly JAEEGL01 (sample SAMN16246548, study PRJNA631951) | gut metagenome | biome: gut microbiome; feature: rumen; material: fiber-attached | host: Bos | place: Iran: Karaj | collected 2018-10 | reverse complement strand
TCAAGGTCGCAGTCGCATCCGGCACCGCCAACGCGAAGAAACTCCTCCGCGGCGTCCAGGACGGCACCTACGACGTGCAGTTCATCGAAAGCATGGCGTGCCCCGGCGGATGCGTCAACGGCGGCGGTCAGCCTACGCAGCCCGCGGACGTCCGCAATAAGGTCGACCTCAAAAAGGTCCGCGCCTCCGTGCTCTATAACGCCGACGCGAATAAGCTCGAGTATCGTAAGTCTCACGAGAATCCGCTCATTAAGAAGATCTATGACGAATTCCTCGGCGAGCCGAATTCCCATAAGTCCCATGAACTCCTTCACACGCATTATGTGAAGAGAGGGCTGTAATCGATTGAGATGACGGGGGAGGAACTTTTTTGGAAAAAAGTTTCCTCCCCCGAACCCCCTCTTCAAAAACTTTATGAAAAGGGGACAAGCTGCCCCCATACAGAAAGTGCGGGAATAGGATCGATGTGATCCGGTTCCCGTTTTCTTTTGCTTTCCATGAAAAAAGGACCGCGGCATGACGCTGCGATCCGATTTAATATCACAAGCTGTTCTCCCGTCATCGCGCTGCACATAACCTGTTTCGCACTGCACGGTATTGGGAGAGCCATGCCCCCTTCCCAAAGTTTTTTGAAGAGGGGGTCCGGGGGAGGGACTTTTTGCAAAAAGTCACTCCCCCGCTATAACATCATTTATCCATTATAAGGCACGCCGCTGATCGTGACGGTGCAGGCTTCCTTCTTGGTGATGGCGAAGCCGTTGAGGGCGTTATCTTCCACGTCGATGGCGATGGTGCCGCCGTTGAAGTTGATTGCGCCGTCGCACTTGATGCCGTTGTTGGTGGAGCCGACGTTGACGGTACCGCCGTTGAAGTTGACGGCGGAGACGGCCTGGACGGCCTCGTCCTCGCTCATGATATTGACGGTGCCGCCGTTGATTTCGATGTAGCCGACGAGCTGGGAGTCATAGTTGGTGGACTTGATGCCGTCGCGGAGGGCGTTGACGTTGATGGTGCCGCCGTTGATGACGAGGTAATCCTTGCCCTTGATGCCGTGGCGGGCCGCGGTCACGTTGATGACGCCGTTGTCGATCTTGAGGCCGTCCTTGGAGACGATGCCGTTGGAGTAGTTCCCGTTGACGGTGAGGGAGCCGGTGCCGTTGATCGTCAGATCGTCCTTCGAGTAGATCGCGGCGTCGGGTTCGGTGTCCTCGGGGTTCTCAAACTTGTAGGACGCGCCGTCGGTGAGAACGTTCTCCGTGCCCTCGTAGAGGGTGATGACGGCGTTCTGGGTCTTGCGGATGTGGATGCAGGCGCCGTCGTCGTTCGTGATGTTCACGCCCTTCAGGACGAGGTTGATGATGCCCGCGTCCACGCAGTCGACGTAGATCATGCCGTTGTCGAGGGTACCGGTGATGAGGTATGTACCGGCGGAGTTGATGGAGATCTTCCCGTCCTCGCCGACATAAACGGAGGAAGAATCGCAGGTCGCGCCGGAACCGGTCAGGGTGATTTCCGTCGCTTTCTTTTCGAGTTTTGCGCCGGCCTCGCTCTCGTCCTTCGGCTCAGTCGAGCAGGAGACGAAGAGGAGGGAAGCCATCAGGACGGCGAGGAGGAGTGCGAGCGTTTTCTTCATTTCATTTTGACACCCCGCGGGGGATGTTCCTTTCTGTGCTGTGAGAATGTTTGGAAGAAACCGGGGAAGGCCCCGGAAACACTTTTCAGATATAATGACATTATAGTCCCCGCCCGGCGAATTGTCAAGCACCCCGCACGGATATTAACCAAAAATTTAAAGATTCAAAGGCGCTTCTGCGATTAGCCCGGCGAAAATTTTTCCGAATCCCCTTGACAAGGCGGGGCGTTTCGTGTATAATAGTTACACTTTGATGGCGACATAGCCAAGCGGTAAGGCAGAGGTCTGCAAAACCTTTATTCCCCAGTTCGATTCTGGGTGTCGCCTTCCCCGGACGGAGATCCCGTTCGGGGGTTTTTCTTTGCTTTCGCGGGTTTTTCCCCGAAAATTCGCTGAAAATCGGGTGAAAATCATCGATTTTTCGCAATTTCAACGAATTTCCGCTTGCATTTCCTCTGTTTCCGTGCTATAATATACTATCGGAAAATGGCCCGAAATCCGACAAACCACTCAAACCTATTGGAGGGAATTATGGGAAAATTCATTTTCAAGCAGACTGCGACCGGCTTCAAGTTCGATCTCAAGAACGATGAAGGCACGACCGTCGCCACTTCCGAAGTCTATTCCACCGAAGCTGCCTGCAAGAACGGCATCGAGAGCGTCAAGAAGTGCTCTGTCGGCGAAATCGAGAACCAGACCGTGGAAGGCTACGAGACCAAGAAGCACCCGAAGTTTGAAGTGTACACCGACAAGGCGGGCGAATTCCGCTATCGCCTGAAGGCCGTCAACGGCCAGATCGTCGCGACGGGCGGCGTCGGCTACAAGACCGTCGGCGAAGCGGTTGCCGTTGCGGAATGCGTCAAGGCCATCGCAGCCGGCGCTCCGGTCGTCACCGAATAATCGACCCTGAACCGAAGACCAAGATAAGGCCGCGGGATTTTTCCTGCGGCTTTTTCCGGCTTTTTGACGGTGTCGGGCCGCCGGATCCGCACCTTCCCCGGGAAAGCGCCGAAAATCGCGCCTCCCCCTTGACAAAACAGCCGCATCGTGATACAATAAGGCAACTTGGGGGAGTAGCAGGCGCAACGCGCAGCAAGTCAACAGTCCCGACGCTCGTCGTCTGGCTTGCTTTAAACTGCGAGACTCATGTTCGGTTTGTCCTGCATGAAGTCTCTTTTTGTTTGCCCGGACCCCCGGGGAGATCGCGTGCATGACGCCGGATGTCATGCGCTTTTTTTGTTCGGATAAGGAGGAGCTGAACCGATGAACTGGAGCTTTGTCTTTGTGCTGAACAGCGTCCTCTTGGGCGTGGGGCTCGCAATGGACGCGTTCTCCGTATCGCTCGCAAACGGCCTCGGGGATCCGGGGATGAGCAGGCGGCGGATGGCGGGGATCGCCGGGACCTTCGCGGGCTTTCAGGCGTTCATGCCGATGACCGGCTGGGTGCTCGTGCATACGGTCGTGCGCATCTTCGGCGTCTTCGAGCGGTTCATCCCGTGGATCGCGCTGCTTCTGCTCGGCTGGATCGGCGGAAAGATGCTCTATGAAGGCATCCGCGAGCGCAGGAATGCCGACCGCGAGGACGCGGAAGCCAGAAAGGCCGGACGGCTCGGGATCGGCGCGCTTCTGCTGCAGGGCGTCGCCACCTCCATCGACGCGTTGTCCGTGGGCTTCACGATCGCCGATTACGAATGGCCGATGGCGCTTGCCGCTGCGTTGATCATCGCCGCCGTCACGTTCGTGATCTGCATGGGCGGCCTGCGGCTCGGAAAGACCTTCGGGACCCGCCTCGCCGGGCGCGCTTCCATCCTCGGCGGCCTCATCCTCATCGCCATCGGCATCGAGATCTTTGTCTCCTCGATGATCCGGTGAGCGAGGTCAGCCGCTTCCAACGGTTCCCATCGGCGGATCCGCCCCATTTCTTCCTATTGATATGAAGGAGCTTATCGAAATGCTTATCCCGGTCCTCCTCTTTCTCCTCGGCCTGTTGTTCCTCATCAAAGGCGGCGACTGGTTTGTCGACGGCGCGACGGGGATCGCACGCCGGTTCCGCATCCCGGAGATCATCGTCGGCGCGACCGTGGTCTCGATCGGAACGACCCTGCCCGAGGTGATGGTCTCGGCGACCTCCGCGGTCATGGGCCACGGTGAGATCGCGTACGGCAACGCCATCGGCTCGGTGATCTGCAACACCGCGCTTATCTCCGCCCTGACGCTTACCATCCTTCCCGGCAAGGTCGACCGCAAGTCCTTCCGCACCCCGGTGATCTTTTTCTTCATCGCTGCGGCCTTCTATATCCTCAACGCCTATCTCTTCGGCGGATTCGCCCGCTGGAGCGGCATCGTGCTGCTTCTCATCTTCGCGGTCTACATGATCCTCACGATCCGGCAGGGCCTCATGGGGGCGGGAAATGACCTCCCGGCGGCGGATGAGGAAGAGGAGCGCGAAAAACCGATCGAACCCGTCCGGGCGCGCGCGCTGTGGCTCGATCTCGTCCTTCTTGTCGTCGGAGCGGCCCTCATCGCGGTCGGCGCGGACCTCCTCGTCGACAACGGCACGAAGATCGCGGCGGCCCTCGGCGTCCCGGAATCCGTCATCGCGCTCACCTTCGTCGCCCTCGGCACCTCGCTGCCCGAGCTGGTCACGGCGATCACGTCCCTCGCCAAGGGGCACGGCGCGCTCTCCCTCGGCAACGTCGTCGGCGCGAACCTCTTCAACCTCGTGCTGGTCAGCGGCATGTCGATCACGCTGAATCCGTTTGAGCTCCCCGCGGGCAAGACCGTCGCCGGGATGAACGCCTCCCTCGTCGTGGACGTGCCGGTGATGCTCATCGTCATGTGGATCATGACCATCCCCGCCCTCATCACGGGAAGGATGCGGCGCTGGCAGGGGATCTCGCTCCTCATGATCTACGCGGCGTTCTGCGTGTTCCAGTTCATCGGCTGAGGAACAAAAAGAATTCACAGGTTATTTTTCGGGAAGATATTGATTTTTCCGCGGTTCTTTGGTAAAATGATTCCGTTCGAAATTCATCCATAAAAGAGGAGAATCACAGCATGGCACTTGTCACCACAACCGAAATGTTCAAAAAGGCATACGAAGGGCACTATGCCATCGGCGCGTTCAATATCAACAATATGGAGATCATCCAGGCGATCACCGAGGCCGCTGGGGAGCTCAAATCCCCCGTCGTTCTTCAGGTCTCCGCCGGCGCGAGAAAGTACGCGAAGCAGGAATACCTGATGGCCCTTGCGAAGGCGGCCATCGCGGACTCCGGCATCGACCTCGCCCTGCACCTCGACCACGGTGCGGATTTTGAGATCTGCAAGGCCTGCATCGACGGCGGCTTCACGTCCGTCATGATCGACGGCTCCCACCACAGCTTCGAGGACAACATCGCCCTGACTGCGAAGGTCGTCGAATATGCGCACGCACACGGCGTCGTCGTCGAAGGCGAGCTCGGACGTCTGGCCGGCGTGGAAGACGACGTCAAGGTCTCCGCCGCGGACAGCTCCTACACCCGTCCCGAAGAGGTCGAGGAATTCGTCGGCCGCACCGGCGTCGATTCCCTCGCCATCGCGATCGGCACGAGCCACGGCGCGTACAAGTTCACCGCCGCGCAGTGCACGAGAAACGCCGACGGCATCCTCGTTCCCCCGCCGCTCCGCTTCGACATCCTCGAAGAGGTCGGCCGGAGACTGCCCGGGTTCCCGATCGTTCTCCACGGCGCGTCCTCCGTTCCGCAGGAATATGTGAAGGAGATCAACTCCCTCGGCGGCAAGCTCCCGGATGCGGTCGGCATTCCGGAAGAGCAGCTGCGCCGTGCCGCGACGCTCTCCGTCTGCAAGATCAACATCGACTCCGATATCCGCCTCGCGATGACCGCCGGGATCCGCCGCGTCCTCTCCGAGCAGCCGGACGTGTTCGACCCGAGAACCTACCTCTCCGTCGCGCGCGCGGAAGTCAAGAAGATGGTCGCCCACAAGATCAAGGACGTCCTCGGAAGCACCAACACCCTGTAAGAGAACACACCGGGGAGGGACTCAGACGGGTCCCTCCTCTTGTTCACCCAAGCAAAGGAGACGACTTTCATGAAATGGTCGGGAGAGTACCGGGTCAACGCGAACGACGTCGACCGGAACAATGTGGTGTCCGCCTCGAATCTGCTGCGGTACATGCAGGACGCGGCGAACAGCCAGATGGAGGCGGACGGCCCGTCGTACATGGAGCTGATGCAGGCGGGGCTGTCCTTCGTGCTCAGCCGCATCCGCGTGAGCTCCTACCGCCCGCTCCGGCCGCATGACCGCGTGACGGTCCAGTCGTGGGCCTGCGAATCCCGCGGCGCGCAGTTCTACCGCTGCTATCAGGTCCTGCGGGACGGCGTGATCGTGGCGGAGGGCGTGTCCGTCTGGGCGCTCTGCTCGATAAAGGACAAGAAGATCCACCGCGTGAACGAATTCGATCTGCACTACGGTCAGGACGAAATGCTCGAGCTCGATCTGCCTTCGCGCTTCCGCATCCCGGAGGACGTGAAGCTCACCCTGACGGGCGAGCGGACGACCGAATACGCCGACGTCGATCTGAACGGCCACATGAACAACACGCGCTATCCGGACATCCTGTGCAGCTTTCTCTCGACGGACATGCGGGGCCAGCGCGTGATCTCGATGGGGATCTCCTTCCTCTCCGAGGCGCCTCTCGGCGAGACGCTGAAATTCTACACGGGCCAGAGCGACGGCGTCCATTATGTGCGCACCGTGCGCGAGAACGGACAGACCAACGTCGACGCGGAGATCCTGCTCGAGCCGCTCGAACCGTTCGAGGCGTTTGAGCCGACCGGTGAAGGTCAAGGCGCGTGAAACTACCGAAACTGCGAGGAATGAAGATGAAATTCAGAAAGACAGCCGCTGGGCTTCTCGCGCTTCTGATGCTGGCGTCGGTTTTGCCGCTCTCCCTGTTCTCGTGCGGAAAAGCGGTGATCTCGGACGCGCTTCACTATGTGGCCGACGCGGCGAATGATGCGCTCTCCGAAGCGGCGGACGATCTGGTGATCTACACGACGCCGGAGGAGGCCGAGACGGACGCGCCGATCCCGGAGACCGAAGCCAAGCCGGAGCCCGAAGCGCCCGCTCCCGCGGCAGAACCCGAGCCGGAGCCCGAACCGGAACCGGTGGTCGAACCTGAACCGGAGCCGGAGCCCGAGCCCGAACCGGAGCCTGAACCGGTAGTCGAGCCTGAACCGGAGCCCGAACCCGAGCCCGAGGCGCCGAAGATCGACGAAAACGGCTCGTATGACGACAAGGAAAACGTCGCCCTCTACCTCCACACCTACGGCAAGCTCCCGTCCAACTACATCACGAAGAAGCAGGCGGAAGCCCTCGGCTGGACGGGCGGATCGCTCGAGCGGTACGCACCGGGAAAGTGCATCGGCGGGACGTACTTCGGGAATTACGAAGGGATCCTCCCGAAGAAGAAGGGCCGCGAATACCACGAATGCGACATCGGCACGCTCGGGAAATCGTCGCGCGGCGCGAAGCGGATCGTCTACTCGAACGACGGCTTGATCTACTACACGGAAGACCACTACGAGACCTTTGAGCTTTTATACGGGGAGGAATAACATGCGGTATGTCATCCTGAACGGCGCGGCGATCACGGACCGGAAGACGTTCTACGACGCGCTGGAAGCACACCTCGAGCTCCCCGATTACTTCGGACGCAACCTCGACGCGCTGCACGACGTGCTGGGGGATCTTCTCGCTGCCCAGCCGCTGACGCTCGAGATCGTGGGGACGGAAACGCTCCTGCAATCCCTCGGACGGTACGGCGAGGCGTTTCTCCACATGCTCGACGACGCGGCGAAGGAAAGCGGCCGCCTCACGCTGGCATTCCGATAAACCTTGTAGACAAAACAGAACAACAAACAGCGAGGACTCTTTCCCGAGATCCTCGCTGCTGTTCTATTCAAAAATTCCTCACCGCTTTGTCCGCCGCCCGGATGAGAAACACCGGGAAGAAGAGGACCGCCAGCATCACCGCCGGGAGCACGGTGACCGTCCCGACCGATGTGTGCGTCCGCGCGGAGGCAGACGCCGGGGCGAGCGCTCTGTTTTCGTTTCGTTTCATGCCTTTACCGCCTCCGCGATCAGCCCGTCGATCACCCGGTGACCCTCCACCGTGGGGTGGATGCCGTCGGGGGAGAGCAGGCCGGAATAGCTGTGCGACATCAGAAACGGTGAGCGGATGTCGATGAGCGGACAGCCGTACTTCGCCGCGATCTGCTCCGCGGTCCGGTTGTAATACTCCTGCCAGCGGTACAGCATACTCGTGTCTCCCAGCCAGGACAGGATGTTCGCCTTCGAGAGGTTGCGCGAGATCCACTCGATGTACCGCCCGGCGTCGAGGGGGACGAGGTTGCAGAGGAAGACGCGGGAGCCGAGGGACTTCGCGTACTCGATGCACTTGCCGTAGCCCGCGATGAAGCGGTCCGCCGGGGTGTTCGGGGAGAATTCGCCGCCGGGGTTGGCCGAGATGTCCTGCCACTTGTAGTCGCAGTCGTTCCCGCCGTATTCAAAGATCACCGTCGCGGGACCGTCGCCGTCCTCCGGCTGGAATTTGCGCCGGAGCAGCTCCTCCCCCGTCTCGACCGTCGCGCCCATGACCGAGCAGTTCTTCACCTCGCAGCCCGTGGAGGCCGAGAGGTTCCCGATGCGCTCGCGGTACAGGCGGTGAACGCGCGTTTCTTCGTCGACGTAGATGCCGCGGAGGATGGAGTCACCAAAAATTAAAATTCGCTTCATGGATTGACCCTTTTCCTTTGCTTCTCCGTTGTGCTATCATTATAGCAGAGAAAAACGGCGCATGCCATCCCTCCGGCGGAGAGAGCCCTCTACGGAGAGGAAAACCACCCGCAGTAGGGGGACTCCCAGTAGATTCCACCGGGAGGAGAGGGAATGACGCCGATTCTACGCCGGGTAGAGAGCATTTGCCCGTCAACGGCGGGGGAAAACGGGATCGAAGGGAGGCCGGGCACATGGCGCGCGGGAACTATCAAAAAATCATCGCCGAAAACATCGCCGCGCTGCGCCGTTCGCAGGGAATGACGCAGGCGGGACTGGCCGAACGCCTCGGCTATTCCGACAAGAGCGTGTCAAAGTGGGAACGCGGGGAAGGCCTGCCGGACATCCTCTGCCTCAAAGCCATGGCCGATCTCTTCGGCGTCCCGGTCGATTACTTCCTCGAGGACGACCACCCACAGGCCCTGCCCGACGCGGAGCCGCAGGAGCCCGAGGAGCGCGAGGCCTATGCCGTCAGCCACCGGAACATCACGCTGGTTTCCGTCGCCGGGACCTGGCTGCTCGCCGCGATCGTATCGGTCTCCGTGCGGATCGGCGGCAAGCTGTTCGTGCTTCCGCTCGTCGCGGCCGTCGCCGTCACCGCGCTCCTGCTCGTGATCTTCAATTCCGTCTGGGGCCGCCGCGCGTGGATCTTCCCGACGGTGACGTTCCTCTGCTGGAGCGTGCTCTTCCTCCTCTGCTGGATCCTGCGCGCGCATTCCCCGTGGCTCCTCATGATCCTCGGGATCCCCGCAACCGTCGTGGTCTGGCTCGCCTGCCGCATCCGCCAGCATCCGAAGGAATGACCCGAACAGCAACCAACAAAAACCTGCCGCTCCTTATCGGGAATACGGCAGGTCGTTTTCTTTTTCGTGCGGTCACGCCGGGTGATAGGTCGTGACGATCTCCCGGACTTTCTCGCGGATGAGGGCCTCGTTGTTCGCGTAGGCGACTTCCATCAGCTCGTTCAGCTGACGCAGGAAGGTGTCCGTGTCGAACGGGATCGGGCATCCGATGTGGATGAGGTCGTTGTCGGTCTTGCGCAGGCCTTCTTCCGCCATGAGCTTTTCCTCATAGAGCTTCTCGCCGGGGCGGAGGCCCGTGTATTCGATCTTGATGTCGACGTCCGGGCGGAAGCCGGAGAGCTTGATGAGGTTGCGGGCGAGCGTGTCGATCTTCACGGGGCTGCCCATGTCGAGGACGAAGATCTCGCCGCCGTCCGCGTAGGTACCCGCGAGCAGGACCAGACTGACCGCCTCGGGGATCGTCATGAAGTAGCGGATGATGTCGGGGTGGGTGACGGTCACGGGGCCGCCGTTCTCGATCTGCTTCTTGAAGATCGGGATGACGGAGCCGTTCGAGCCGAGGACGTTGCCGAAGCGGACCGCGACGAATTCGGTCTTGGCCATCCGGAAGACACGCCCGGTGCCGTCCTTGTCCGCGTTTTCGGCGCCGTCATGCGTGAAGAGCTGCGGGAGCTCCGCCGCGCGGCCCGCCTTGATCTTCGCGTCGAACGACTGGATGATCATTTCGCAGAGGCGTTTCGACGCGCCCATCATGTTCGTCGGGTTGACGGCCTTGTCGGTCGAGATCAGCACGAACCGCTTCGCGCCGTGGATCATGGCGGCATATGCCGTCTTGTAGGTGCCGATCGCGTTGTTCTTGATGGATTCGCACGGGCTGTCCTCCATGAGCGGGACGTGCTTGTGCGCCGCGGCATGGTAGACGAGCTCGGGCTTGTATTTCTGGAACACGCCGAAGATCCGGCGGCTGTCGCGGACGGACCCGATCAGGACGACGAGGTCGAGGTCGGGGTACTTCTCGCGCAGCTCCAGCTGGATCGCATAGGCGGAGTTCTCGTAGATATCGAAGATGATGAGCTGTTTCGGACCGTGCGCCGCGATCTGCCGGCAGAGCTCCGAGCCGATGGATCCGCCGCCGCCCGTCACGAGGACGACCTTGCCGGAGACGAAGTTGTAGACCTCCTCCATATCCGCGCGGATGGGCTCGCGTCCGAGCAGGTCCTCGACGGAGACGTCCTTCATCGCGCTGACGGAGACGTCGCCGAGCACGAACTGGTACATGCCGGGGAGATTCTTCAGGGCGCATCCCGTTTCCTTGCAGATGTTGAGGATATCCCGGCGCGCTTCCGCGGAGGCGGAGGGGATGGCGAGGTAGATCTTGTCGACGCCGTATTTCTCCGCCGCGGTGAGGATCTCCTCGCGTCCGCCGATGATCGGAACGCCGTCGAGGTAGCGGCTCCATTTGTTCGCGTCGTCGTCGATGAAGCAGACGACCTTGTCGTGGATGTTCTTGGAGCGGCGGATGTCCCGCATGATCATCTGACCCGCGGAGCCCGCGCCGACGATCATGACCCGGGAGACGCCGTGCTCATCTCCCCCGCCGTCGACGTGGTGGGAGCGCATGAGGAGCAGGAAGCGGTAGGCGAAGCGGATGCCGACGGCTGCGACGAGCTGGAGACCCGCGCCGACGATGTAATAGGAGACGGGCATCCGTCCGTAGAGAATGCGGGAGATCAGGGCGTGCAGACCGGAGGTGATGATGCACGCGATGATGATCCGCCAGAGCTCGGCGTAGCTCGCGTACCGCCAGAGGCTGCGGTACAGGCGCATCAGCGCGAAGACCACGAGGACGACGACGGTATAGATCGGAATGAGACGGAGCCACTCCGTGAGGTATCGCTCGGGGATCGTGGAATATTTCAGATCGAAGCGGAGCCAGAGCGCGATGAAATAGGACAGGTTGGCGGCGAAGATGTCAAAGAGCAGGATGATCGCCGCGATACGGTGCCACGGCTCAAAATGAAAACGCTTCTTTTTCGGATTCGGATTGGCTTGCATATCGGAACTCCCGACGCCCCGGCGGATGACCGGAGGTCTGCCTTTTGTGATGGATGATGATATGGAAAGGATGGGATCGGCGGATCGAGGACGGACACCGGAGGATGCCCATAAAAATACAACTTAATTATAACATAAGGATCCCGGCTTGTCAACCGAATCCGCCGAATCCTCCCGGAAAAAGAGGAGAAATGAAAGGGAAGGGAGAGAAATCGCGGAAACGGTCACGGCGCCGGGCGTGCGCGCAAATTTCTCTTGCCAAATCCCGCGCGATGGTATATAATAAGAATATCCTGATGAATGCCTGTTCCGTGGGGATCGGCGATCTTTTTGACGGAGGAACTCCATGAATCTTGAAGAACTTTTCGGCGGCCGTTCGGTGACCCTGCTCGGGGCGGGCGTCTCCAATATGCCGCTTGCGGAGGTGGTCGCGCGGTACGCCTCCCGCCTGACGGTCCGCGACAAGAAATCGCCCGCGGAGCTCGGGGAAAACGCCGTCCGGCTCGAAGCTCTCGGCGCGGCGCTCATCACCGGGGACGGGTATCTCCGGGGCATCGACGAGGATCTCGTCTTCCGCTCCCCCGGTATCCGGCCCGATCTGCCCGAGCTGAACGAAGCCCGCGCGCGCGGATCGGTCGTCACGTCCGAGATGGAGTGCTTTCTCGCCGCGCATCCCTGCCCGGTCTACGCGATCACCGGAAGCGACGGCAAGACCACGACGACGACCTTGACCTCGAAGCTCCTCATGCCGACGGGGAAAGTCTTCCTCGGGGGAAACATCGGGGAGCCCCTCCTCTACCGTTTGCCGCTCGTCACGCCGGACGACGCCGTCGCGGTGGAGCTCTCCTCCTTCCAGCTCATGACGGTCGACGCCCCGATCGACGTGGCCGCGATCACCAACATCACGCCGAACCATCTCAACTGGCACACCTCGATGGAGGAATACATCGAGGCAAAGGCGAAGATCCTCGCCCATGCGGGACGCGTCGTCTTGAACTACGACAACGACGTCACCCGCTCGCTCGGCATGGGCCTGCCCGCCAGCGTTCCGGTGACGTGGTTCTCGCTCGCCCCGATCCCCGACGGCGCGCTGAGGCCGGGGGACAGCCGCGTGTGGCTCGATGCGGACGGCGAGACGATCCGGTCCGAATTCCCCGGAGAGGGCAGGGAGGCGATTATGACCCGCGCGGACATCCGCTTGCCGGGGATGCACAACACCGCGAACTACATGACCGCCATCGCCGTGACGCACGGATGCACGACGGCCGAGCGGATCCGGGAGGTCGCGCGGACCTTCGGCGGCGTGGAGCACCGGCTGGAATTCGTCCGCGAGCTCGGCGGCGTGACCTATTTCAACGGCTCGATCGACTCGTCTCCGACGAGGACTGCCGCAGCGCTCTCCGCCCTGGCCGACCGTTCGGTGCCGTCCCCGGTCGTGCTGATCGCGGGCGGTTATGACAAGCACATCCCCTACGAACCGCTCGCGGACGCCGTTCTCGACCCGAAATCGCATGTCCGCGCCGTCGTGCTTACCGGTGACACCGCGCCGAAGATCCGGGACGTCCTGCTCGCCCATGCGGCGTATCCGAAGGCGAAGGCGGAAGGTTTCCTTCTGGCCGAAGAGGCCGATTTCGACGAAGCGGTGCGGGAGGCTTCCCGGATCGCGCGGGCGGGGGACACCGTGCTCCTGTCGCCTGCGTCCGCGTCGTTCGATCACTTCAAGAACTTCGAGGAGCGCGGCCGGCACTATAAGGATCTGGTGCGAAATCTGTAAGGAAGGGGACTTCGGTCCCCTTTTGACGTCCCCGCAATGCATAGCAGGCGGGGCCAATGAGGAGTGGCGGATAAGAATTCAGAATTAAGAATTAAGAATTCAGAATTGAGGTAGAAACCGCAAGCGGTTTCAGATTGAAAAACAAGCCGAACACGCACCGCTGCACCCCTTGCCTGCCCCTCTGGGGAAGGTGGCGAGCGATTTGCCCGCAAATCTGCGAGCCGGAAGGGGTGAAAGGGGGAGGATCTTTTCGTTCATCCCGGAGAAAACCGTTGATCTACGCCCCTTCCGCCCGTCATCTTCTTCAGAAGCTGCCGGGCACCTCCCCCTGAGGGGGAGGCTCACGACGTGCAGCG